>CENX01010487.1_pt1 | contig 11107 bp, 11 predicted proteins | sample 361321 | NCBI WGS metagenome assembly CENX01 (sample SAMEA2619678, study PRJEB7988) | marine metagenome | isolation source: saline water (ENVO:00002010), including | reverse complement strand
TTTATGTTTTCTAGATCTGCAGGTAATTTTCTTACTAAATCTACCGCCGTAGTCGCAACTCTTTTTATAATATGCAGTCTCGCATTAACTATTGTAACTAAAGAGGATACAATTCCTACTACTTCAGTAATTGATAGTGTTGATGAAAAGACAGATGATACACCAGAAATACCGGAAAATAATAATTAATACTTTTAATTTTTCAATAATACGTCTATAAGATACTTCCATGGCGCGATACATATTTGTCACCGGCGGCGTGGTTTCCTCTTTAGGTAAAGGTTTATCTTCTGCATCATTAGCTTATCTTTTACAATCAAGAGGTTTTAAAGTTCGTATTAGAAAGCTAGACCCATATTTAAATGTAGATCCAGGAACTATGAGCCCATTTCAGCACGGGGAGGTTTTTGTCACTGATGACGGAGCTGAGACAGATTTAGATCTTGGACATTATGAAAGATTCTCAGGCATATCAGCAAAGAAATCCGACAATGTAACAACGGGTCAAATTTATAGTGATGTATTAAAAAAAGAAAGAAAGGGAAAATATTTAGGTAAAACGGTACAAGTAATTCCTCATGTAACAGACCGAATTAAAGAGTTTATTAATAACGATGTTAAGAAAGAAGATTTTGTAATTTGTGAAATTGGAGGAACAGTTGGAGATATTGAAAGTTTGCCATTTATTGAGGCCATTAGACAATTTTCAAATGATATAGGAAAAAAAAATACTTTATTTATTCATCTGACATTAGTTCCTTACATGAAAGCTTCAGATGAAATAAAAACAAAACCTACACAACATTCCGTAAAAGAGCTCAGGAGTATCGGAATACAACCTGATATAATAATTTGCAGATGTGAAAAAAATATCCCTATAGATCAAAAAAAAAAAATATCTCTTTTTTGTAATGTGGATATTAAAAATGTTATCCAAACAATAGATGTTAAAACAATTTATGAGGCTCCAATAAGCTTTAATAGAGAAAATCTTGATGGACAGGTATTAAAATATTTTAATATTAAATCAAAAAAAAGTGTAAATTTAAAACCGTGGAAAAAAATTACTAATATTGTTTTAAAAAACAAAAAATATGTTAATATTGGGATAATTGGAAAATATGTAAATTTGAAGGATGCCTATAAATCACTAGATGAAGCATTAGTTCATGGGGGCATAAGTAACAATATTAAAGTAAATTTAATAAGAATTGAGTCTGATAATTTTAAAAAATCTGATGTTAGAAAAAAACTACAAAATGTATCAGGTATATTGATACCTGGTGGTTTTGGAAAAAGAGGTACAGATGGAAAAATTGCTGCAATTAAATATGCAAGAGAGAAAAAAATTCCTTTTTTAGGTATATGTTTTGGTATGCAAATGGCAATAATAGAGTTTGCTAGAAATGTTTTAAAATTTAAAAATGCCTCATCTACCGAACTTTCAAAAGGTTGTACTCCTGTTGTAGGGCTGATTAGTGAATGGAAAAAAGATGGCAGTGTATTTAAGGGAACAGATAAAGATTTGGGAGGAACAATGAGATTAGGTTCTTATGATGCAATTTTGTCAAACAATACACTAATTAGAAAAATATATGGTTCTAAATTAATTAAAGAAAGACATAGACACAGGTATGAAGTAAACAAAAATTATAAAGATAAATTCGAAAAAAAAGGTCTGATATTCTCTGGAAATTCACCAGATAAAAATTTACCAGAAATAATTGAATTAAAAAATCATCCTTGGTTTATTGGAGTTCAATTTCATCCAGAATTTAAATCTAGACCTTTGTCTCCACATCCATTATTCTCTTCATTTATAAAAGCTGCAAAAAATCAAAAAAAATGAGTGTCATTACAGTCAAATGTGGAAAGTTAGAAATATCTAATAATAATAAATTCTGCTTAATAGCTGGTCCTTGTCAATTAGAAAATGAACAACATGCTCTTGATATGTCTGGTAAAATAAAAGAAATTACTGACAAATTAAATATAGACTTCATTTACAAAACCTCTTTTGATAAGGCAAATAGAACTAGTCTTGAAGGAAAGAGGGGTATTGGACTTGATAAATCTTTAGATATTTTTGATAAAATAAAAAAATATGTAGATATACCAATTTTGACAGATGTTCATTCGCCAGATCAGTGCAAAATATTATCTGAACACGTTGATGTTTTACAAATACCTGCTTTTTTGTGCAGACAAACAGACTTACTTATCGCTGCTGCTAGAACAAATAAAATTGTTAATGTTAAAAAAGGTCAATTTTTAGCACCATGGGATATGACAAATGTAACAAATAAAATTTCATCATCAGGAAACAAAAATATTTTAGTTACTGAACGTGGAGCATCGTTTGGATATAATACTTTAGTATCCGACATGAGATCTTTACCCATAATGGCAAAAAATGGATATCCAGTAATATACGATGCTACTCATTCGGTACAACAACCAGGAGGACAAGGTACATCGAGTGGTGGTCAAAGAGAGTTTGTAGAGTATTTAGCCAGAGCATCTATTGCCGTAGGTGTGGCTGGTATTTTTATTGAAACACATCAGGATCCTGATAATGCACCATCAGATGGTCCTAACATGTTACCATTAAAAGATTTAGAAAATCTCTTAAAACAATTAATAGAGATTGATAATGTAGTTAAGCATAACTAGTGACAAAAATTACAAATTTAAAAGCCAGGCAAGTATTTGATAGTAGAGGCACTCCCACTATTGAAGTAGAAGTCTTTAGTGGAAGCGTAAGTCAAAAATCCATTTGTCCTTCTGGAGCTTCTACTGGAACATATGAGGCCTTTGAAAAGAGGGATAAACTAAATACTAAATACTTGGGCAAAAGTGTTTTTTCTGCAGTTAAAAATGTAAATACTTTAGTAAAAAAAAAAATATCAAAACAAAATGTTCATAATCAAGAAAAAATTGATCATATTCTAATTCAACTAGATGGAACAAAGCAAAAAAAAAAATTAGGTGCAAATGCAATCTTAGCCACATCCATGGCAGTTAAAAAATTGTCAGCAAAACTAAAGGGAATTCCTTTGTACAAAACATTTTTAAAACGACAAAATTTCAATCTCCCATATCCGTTAATGAATGTAATTAATGGTGGGGCACATGCTAATAATGGTTTAAGAATACAAGAATTTATGATTAGACCTGACTCAGCAAAGAGTTTTTCAGAAGCTGTAAGAATGTGTTTTTTAGTCATAAATAACTTAAAAAATCTTATAAAAAAAACTGGCCATTCAACATCTGTTGGCGACGAGGGTGGTTTTGCTCCAATGATAAAAAAAAATGAAGAGGCACTAAAATTAATTGTAAAAGCTATACATTTGTCTGGGTATAAAAATGGTAAAGATATATCAATATGTTTGGATGTAGCTGCAAATGAATTAATAAAAAATAAAAAATACTCAATTCACACAGAAAAATTTGAAAGTGTTGATAAATGTATTAATAAATATTTGAATTTAATTAAAAAATATAAAATTAAATCTATTGAAGATCCTTTTGCTGAAAATGATTGGAATGCGTGGAGTAAAATTATGTTAAAAAACAAGTCAAATACTCAAATAGTTGGGGATGATCTTTACGTAACTAACTTAGAGAGATTAAAAATTGGATTTTTAAGACTTTCATCAAATGCCATTTTAATCAAATTAAATCAAATAGGTACAGTAACCGAAACATTAGAAGTTATTAAATTTGCTAAATTGATTGGTTTTAAAACAATTATTTCTCACAGATCAGGTGAAAGCGAAGACACATTTATTGCTGATCTTGCTGTTGGTACAGACTCAAATCAAATAAAAACGGGCAGTTTAGCTAGATCTGAAAGAGTAGCTAAATATAATCAATTAATCAGAATTGAAGAAAGTCTTGGCTCTAAGGCTAAAATGAATAAAATTCATTAGTGTTACAAAAAATAAAAAAAAACTATTTCATATATATATCTACTTTTTTAATTATATATTTTTTCTTTAATTTATTAGATGGAGAAAGAGGTTTAATATCGTATATACAAAAAAAGGACATTTTAACAGATTTGAAAAGTAAAAGAATTAAATTAGAAATTGAGAATAAAAATTTAGAAAATAAAATTGATATTTTAGGTGACAATTTAGATTTAGATTATGTAGAGATTTTAATAAGAGAAAAGTTTATGTTTGGAAAAAAAGATGAAAAAATATTTATATTAGAAAAAAAATAGAATGAAAATTAAAACTAGACACCCTGAAAAAAATAATAAACCTTCAAATCCAATAAAAAAAAAACCAAGTTGGATAAAGTCTAAAATAGTTAATAGTAAGGAATTTTTTAAAACTAAAACTTTAATAAATAGCAATAAACTAGTAACTGTTTGTGAGGAAGCTAATTGTCCAAATATTACAGAATGTTGGAGTAAAAAACACGCAACATTTATGATTATGGGCGATACATGTACCAGAGCTTGTGGATTTTGTGATGTAAAAACTGGTAAACCAGAAAAACTAGATCCATTTGAAGCGTATAAAATTTCTTTAGCAGTAAAAAGATTGCAATTAAAGCATGTAGTAATTACATCTGTAGACAGAGATGATTTGCTAGATGGTGGTTCTAATCATTTTTATGATGTAGTCAAAACCACAAAAAAAAATAACCCGAATACATCAGTTGAAGTTCTTACTCCAGATTTTTTAAGAAAAGGTGATGCCTATAAAAAAGTATTAGATGCTAAACCAGATGTATTTAATCATAATATAGAAACTGTTCCAAGACTTTATAGACAAGTTCGTCCTGGAGCAAAATATTTTGCATCTTTAGAACTTTTGAAAAAAGCAAAAAAAATTAATGAGAATGTTTTTACTAAATCTGGCTTGATGGTAGGCTTAGGTGAAAGTATTGAGGAAATTTTACAAGTTATGGATGACTTGATATCTATAAATGTAGATTTTTTAACTATTGGTCAATATTTGCAACCATCTGCGAAACATTATCCATTACAAAGATATTACCACCCAGATGAATTTATAGAATTAGAAGTAAGAGCAAAAGAAAAAGGTTTTTTACTTGTATCTTCCTCTCCAATGACAAGATCATCTTATCATGCTGATGAAGATTTTGCGATACTGAAAAAAAATAGAGTTAATCAAACCAATGCCCAAAGCATCGGTTAAAAGATTTATTGAATGTAAAAAAGATCAATTAATCGATCTTGTTCTTGACATTGAAAAATATCCTGAATTTGTACCGTTCTGTTTAAACTCAAAAATTTACGAAAAAAAAGAAAAAAATGATCTAATATTTATTATTGCAGATTTAACAATCGGAAAAGGTCCTTTTAAAGATACTTACAAAAGTGATGTTAAATTTGATAAAAAAAAAGACTATATTTATGTAACCAACATTGACGGACCATTAAAGTATTTAGAAAATAAATGGCATTTTAATGAACAGAACAATATTACTGAAATTTCTTTTGAAGTTGATTTTGAATTAAAAAATGATTTTTTAAACATTATTATGACTAGATCTTTTCAGTTTGGTCTAGACAAGATTGCTGATGCTTTTCAGAAAAGGGCTGAAGATTTATTTAGCAAGATTTAAAATTAAGTTTAAAGCTTTATATACCGTAGCTTTTTGAATTAAATTTCTTTTTTTATTTTTAAAAAAATATTTTTTTATTAATATTTTGCTTCCTTTTTTTATACCTATATACACTAAACCAACCGGCTTATCTCTAGTACCTCCTTTTGGGCCAGCCACACCAGTGATTGAAATACAAATAGGAGTTTTACTTAATTTATTCAAATTTTTAACCATATATAAACAAGTTTCGTGGCTTACAGCACCATATTTCACTATTACTTTTTTTGGTATTTTAAGAATTTTAATTTTTGATTGATTTGAATAAGTTACTAAACCAAGTGAAAAAACAGTAGACGAGCCACTTATTGAAGTTAGAGTACTTGAAAGTAAGCCACCAGTACATGACTCAGCAAATGATATTTTTAATCTCTTTTCACTTAACAATTTAATAACTTTTTGGGCAAGTTTTTTCATGCAATCAAAACCATATATAAAACAAGAATTGCTACAACATATAATCCAGCGCACACATCATCCATTAAGACGCCAAAACTATTTTTAAAGTTCTGATCATAATAACTTACAGGGTAAGGTTTTGCTATATCAAATATTCTGAATAGTATGAACATTATGAAGTAAAAAGTTAATACTTGGTTAGTCTCCTTTAACCCTTCATGTGCGATCTCATATAGACAAATAGGAATAGATTGACCAATAAATTCATCAATAACTATTTCTTTTGGATCTTTGTTATCTAGGTCTTTTACATAAATTTTAATTGAGTATAGAGATAAAAAAAAAATAATACCAATTATTGTTAAAAAAATATCAGGTGGAAAATTAAAAATATGTAAAATAATAAATAACAAAATTACAGTCACTAAAGAAGCTATACTCCCTGGAATTTGACCAAATTTCCCAATTCCAAATAAAGTAACAAATAAAAAATTTATCTTTTTAATCATGTTTTGTTAAAGAAGATATAACTTCGCATGCAATAGCTTTTTCTCTTCCTATCAAGCCTAGCTTTTCAGTCGTTTTACCTTTTATATTTATTTGATTTGTTGAAATATTACATAATTTTGAAATTAAATTTGCAATTTTGACTTTATACTTTTTAATTTTAGGTGTTTGGGTAATTATATTTATATCTATATTGTTTATTAAATAACCTTTGTCTTCAATTTGTGAAATAACTTTTTTAAGAAGAATAGTTGATCTTATATTTTTAAACTTTTTACTTTTATCGGAAAATTTTTCACCTATATCTCCTTGTTTTGATGCACCGAGCAAAGAATCTGTTATAGCATGCAAAACTGGATCTCCGTCAGAATGTCCAAGCGTTCCTATTTTCGACTTAATTTTTAAGCCACCCAAATACATTTTTCTTCCTGGAACAAGTCTATGAACATCAAATCCAATACCATAATTAGTTTTTAAATTTTTCACAGTTAAGTCAGATTTTTCAGTTATTTTAATATTATTTTTTTCTCCTTTAATAAATTTAATTTTTTTATGATTATTTAAATACAATGATACCTCGTCAGAAATATTTGTTTTATTCTTTTTAAATAAATTAAATAAATTAATATATTTAAAAGCTTGTGGAGTTTGTGTGAGTAAAGCTTTGTTTCTATCAAAATTAAAAAATTTATTTTTTTTTTTAATTTTTAAGGAGCTATCTATTTTTATAACAGGTGCAATAGCTTCATTATTTTTTAAAGCTTTGTCAATTGATTTTAAAAGTTTTAAAGAAAAGAATGGTCTTGCTGCATCATGAATATATACATAATTTGGTTTAAACTTTTTTAAAAATTTTAAAGCTATAAAAGATGAATCTTGTCTTGTTTTACCCCCTTTTATAAACGTTATTTTCCTGTTTTTTATTTTCCTAAAATACCTTTTGTGAGATTTATTTACTACTACTATAATTTTTTTAAAAATATTCGATTCAATTGCTTTATCAATTGAATATTTTAAAACATATTTGCCACCTACATATGAATATTGTTTTGGAATTTTATAGCCAAATCTACTACCAATACCTGCAGCTAATATGACGAAATACTTATTCATTGGTTATTTTTTAAAATATAATTATAGTTTTAATTTATGTTAACATTTTTAAAAAGAAACAAGTTTTTAGTTATTATATTTGCAACAACATTAATATCTACATTTACTACATTTCTTACTTTTATTAATAAAAGCTTCATTATTTTAAACGAAAAAAATTTACTTACGCTAATATCAATAAATATCATTTTATTAATTATTTTTTTTGTATATATTTTTTTTGAAGTTAAAAACAACATCAAGAGCAATATTAGTGTAAGAGGATCAATTGCTAATAGAAAATATATTGTTTTTTTTTCTTTGTTTACACTTATACCCTCAGTATTAATCTCAATATTTTCACTATTTTTATTTTCTTTTGCATTAGAAAAATATTTCGATTCTAAAATTACTACAGCAGTAAATAATTCATATGACCTGGCTAGAATCTATGTAGATGAAAAAAGAAATAAAATTGAGTCTGACATAGTTTTGGTTTCATTTGACTTGAACAAAAATTTTGAAATTTTAAAAAATGATAAAATAAAAATTCAGAATTACCTTGATACACAAAGAGTATTTAGAAATTTAGACCAAATTCATATACTAGACATCAATAAAAAAGTTTTATTTTCAGCATCACAAACCAAATATCTTCCAATTGAACCAAAGGCTTTTGAAATGGTCAAAAATGACGATAGACCATTAAAAATCATAAATGCATTTGAGAATAAATCAGCTGCAGTTATTAAGCTTCAAAACTTTCAAGATACATTTTTATATGTTGTAAAATTCTTAGATAAAAGAGTTTCAGATTATTTGAAAGAATCCGAGGAAGCTGTAAATTTTTATTATACTGTGGAAAGCCAGAATACAGGAATTAAGTTATCTTTTGCGATTATATATATTTTAATTGTAAGCTTACTTTTATTTTTGGCTATTACAATAGCTGTTAGATTCTCTTCAAGATTTTTTATTTCAATTAATAATTTAATTACTGCTTCTGAAAGTATTGGAGAAGGTAACCTTGATATTAAAGTTCCAGAACTTAAAGCTGATAAAGAAATGGAAGTTCTTAACTCAAATTTTAATGCAATGATCGATAAATTAAAAAACCAGCAAGAAAAATTATTGATTTCAGAAAGACATGAAGCTTGGGAGAGTATCGCTAGAAAATTAGCACATGAAATTAAAAATCCTTTAACACCAATACAATTAACTATAGATAATTTAAAATCTAAATATCTTAAATATATCGATTTAGAAAAAAAAGAAAGCTACGAAAATAACCTTCAAACAATTCTTAAACAAATTAAGCAGATTGAAAATTTAGTAAATGAGTTTTCGGATTTTGCTAGAATGCCAAAACCATTGTTTCAAAAACATAACTTTATTGAATTAATTAATACAAATATTGATTTACTTAAAAATGTTGATCCAAATATATCTATTCAAATATTATCAAAAATTCAAAGATTGGATATTTTTTGTGATTATGAACAAATGAACAGAGTATTTTTTAATTTAATAAAAAACTCAGTAGAAAGCATTTCTGAAAAAGCTCATAAAACAAGCTATTTTGATAAAAAAATTAATATAGAAATTTCAACCAGAAGAGACTATATAGTAGTCAATCTAGTTGACACTGGATTGGGATTTAATGAAAACAAAATTAAAGAATTAACAAAACCATATTTTACAACAAAAAAAAAAGGTACTGGACTAGGTTTATCAATTGTTAACAAAATTATTAATGATCACAACGGATCTATAAAATTTTTAAATTACAAAGATGGAGCAAAAATTCAATTAATATTGCCTATAGAAAAAAAATAAATGTCATTTGAAATTTTAATTATTGATGATAATTCGGATATAAGATTCTTATTAGAGGAGTTGATTTCTGAAGAAGGCTATTCTACCAGGACAGCTGCTAACTACAGCCAAGCCTTAAGTGAAATTGATAAAAAAATGCCTGATTTAGCGGTAATAGATGTAAAACTAGATAAAGGGGACAACGATGGTATTGAACTCCTAAATCATATCAAAAACAAAAATAAAGACACCCCAGTAATAATGATATCTGGACATGCTAACATAGAGATGGCCGTGAATTCACTTAAAGCTGGTGCATTTGAATTTTTACAAAAACCTTTTGAGAAAGAAAGATTGTTGAATTTTATCAAAAGAGCTATTGAAAACATTGAATTAAGAAAAGAAAATCAAAACCTTCAATCAAAATTATTCCATACTTTTGATTTAATAGGTGAAAGTTCAAATATAAAGTTTATAAAAAATTTAATTGAAAAAGTTTCTCTTACACAAAGCAGAGTTTTTATATCTGGACCAACAGGCTCCGGTAAAGAACTTATAGCAAGAAAAATTCACAAAAAATCAAAAAGAAGTAAGTCTTCATTTATTATTATCAATGGAGCTTTATTAGATAACAAAAAGTATGAACTGGAATTATTTGGAGAAGAGAATTCTGATGGATCAATTTCATATGGTGCTTTAGAGAAGGCTTCAGGTGGTACTCTTTTAATAGATGAGGTTTCTGAAATTCCTCTTGAAACTCAATCAAAAATTTTAAGGGTTGTTATTGATCAAAAATTTAAAAGAATAAATGGAAATCATGATGTTAAAGTAGATGTTCGGATTATTTGTTCGACAAGCAAAGAAATAAATAATGAAATTTCTCAAGGCAATTTCAGAGAAGACCTTTATCACAGATTGAATGTGTTTAATATAAAAATTGATCCTTTAGCATCAAGAATAGAAGACATACCTTTTTTAATAGAATATTTTGTTGAGAACATTTGTAACAATTACAATATTCCTTATTTCAAAATTGAAGATAACAATTATTTACTTAATTATGATTGGCCAGGCAATGTCAGGGAACTTAGAAATTTAGTTGAAAGAGTTGCAATTTTATCTAGAGGCCAAAACCAAAGTCAAATAACTCAAATAATTAAAGAATCCTTAAGTAAAAAAAATAACGAAATATTTAACGCAGATGATAAACTTAAAATACCATTAAAAGAAGCAAGAGAAAAATTCGAAAGGGAATATTTATTAAATCAGCTAAAAAAACATGGTGGAAATATTTCAAAAACGGCAAAGTTCGTAGGAATGGAGCGAACTGCTTTATATAGAAAGCTTAAATTGTTAGGAGTTAGAGATTTAAATTAATGAATATAATAATTTGTGGAGCGGGTAGAGTAGGATACACAATAGCCAAGATTTTAACTGATCAGGATCATTCTGTAACTGTTATTGATCAGTCTAGTGAGGATATACAAAAAATAAATGAACAGCTTGACGTAAAAGCTATAGTAGGGAAAGCTACTTGGCCGAGTGTTTTAGAAAAAGCCAACACCTCAGAAGCTGATCTTTTAATAGCTGTTACCAGAAATGACGAAATTAATATGTTAATTTGTCAAATTGCTCACTCTATATTCAAAGT
>CENX01116741.1_pt1 | contig 11117 bp, 12 predicted proteins | sample 361321 | NCBI WGS metagenome assembly CENX01 (sample SAMEA2619678, study PRJEB7988) | marine metagenome | isolation source: saline water (ENVO:00002010), including | reverse complement strand
TGGCTAACAGTTGATATAGGAGATGGTGCTAGTTGCCATGTAGGTTATAGGTCCTGTTTTTATAGATCTATTCCTCTTGGACCAATTAATAATGGTCGAAAAGTTGAAATGAAATTTACCGAAAAAGAAAAAAAATTTGACCCTGAAAAAATTTATAAAGATCAACCAAACCCTACCAAAATCTAAATGAGTAAAAATCAAAAAAATGTTTTAGGAGAGAGTTTAGAGGAATGCTCTTTAGATCCATTAACAGGATGGTATAGAGATGGTTGTTGTAATACAGATGAAAATGATCATGGCGCACATACAGTATGTGCAAAAGTTACAACAGAATTTTTAGAATGGTGTAAAGAAGCGGGTAATGATTTAATAACTCCTCATCCAGAATTTGGTTTTCCAGGATTAAAAAATGGAGATGGTTGGTGCGTTTGTGCTACTTGGTATGCAAGGGCTTTGGAAGCTGGTAAGGGTTGCCCAATTTTTCTAAAAAGAACTCATGAGAGTACTTTAAAAATTTTACCTATTGAAACTCTGAAAAAATTTGCGATAGATTTGTCCTAATTACATATTTCCGTATTTTGGACCACCTCCACCTTCGGGTGTAACCCAGACTATATTTTGTGAAGGTTCTTTTATATCACATGTTTTACAATGAATACAATTTTGAGAATTTATGACAAATTTATTTACATCATTCTCTTTTTGAATTTCATATACACCTGCGGGACAATATCTTTGAGCAGGTTCATCAAACTTCTCCAAAGTATAATTAATTGGTAAATTCGGATCCTTTAAATGCAAATGAACTGGTTGGTTATCCGCATGGTTAGTGCCAGTAAGATATACTGAGCTAGTCTTGTCGAAAGTTATCACATTATCAGGTTTTGGATAATCGATCTTAGGCATTTCCTTCGCAGGTTTTAAAGTTTCATGATCAGCGTGTTTGTGTTTTAATGTAAAAGGCAATCTGCCTCTAAATAAGATTTGATCTATCCCAGTAAATATTATTCCCAAAATCAATCCCCAACTAAAACTAGGCTTTACATTTCTTGCTTCATACAACTCTTTGTGAAGCCAGCTATTCTTAAATTTATCCTCATAAATCGATAAATCTTTTTCTAAAGTAAGATGATCATTTATAGTTTCAGCAGCAATCATTCCACTCTTCATAGCAGTATGAGAACCTTTTATCTTTGGCATATTTAATGTCCCTGCATCACAACCAATAAGTAACGCTCCTGGCATAAACATTTTTGGTAAACTCTGGTAACCACCTTCAATAAGTGCTCTTGCACCGTAAGAAATTCTTTTACCACCTTCAATTATTTTTTTTATAGCTGGATGTGTTTTAAATCTCTGAAATTCATCAAAAGGAGACAAATGAGGATTCTTGTAATCTAAACCAATAACATAACCTAAGAAAATCTGTTTGTTTTCAGCGTGATATATAAAGCTTCCGCCATAAGTTTCATTATCTAAGGGCCAACCCGCAGTATGCATTACAAGCCCTTCATGATGATTTTTTTCATTAATTTCCCAAATTTCTTTAAAACCAATTCCATATTGCTGAGGATCTTTATTTTTATCTAGACTAAATTTATTAATTAATTCTTTTCCCAAATGTCCCCTACAGCCCTCAGCAAAAACCGTTACTTTGCCTAATAACTCTATTCCAGGTTCATAGCCATCTTTTTTATTACCTTTTTTATCAACACCCATATCTTGAGTGGCAACCCCTTTTACTGATCCATCATCATTATATAAAATTTCATTAGCTGGAAATCCTGGGAAAATTTCTACTCCAAGCGTTTCTGCTTGCTCGGCAAGCCATCTACATAAATTTGCAAGACTTATAATATAATTTTTATGATTTTTTTGGACTGAAGGCAACAACCAGGTTGGCCAATTAAATGATTTAGTTTTTCCTAAAAATAAAAACTTTTCCTTAGTTACTTTTGTTTTGATTGGAGTGTCTAGTTCTTTCCAATTGGGGATTAATTCATCCAATGCTCTTGTTTCAAAAACATTTCCACTTAAAATATGAGCTCCAATTTCTGATGCTTTTTCTAATACACATACATTAAGATTAGCATTTAATTGTTTTAATTTGATAGCCGTAGTAAGTCCGGAAGGACCTCCTCCAACAATCACTACATCATATTCCATTACTTCTCTGGACATAATTCAATTTTTTACAGATTATATTATTTTTGTATAGTGTTTAATTTGTTCAGTTCTTCTAAGAACTTAGGTAAAGCTTCAAAAAGATCTGCTTCTAAACCATAGTCAGCAATACTAAATATAGGAGCCTCACCGTCTTTATTGATTGCAACTATAATTTTACTTTCTTTCATTCCAGCTAAATGTTGAATGGCGCCAGAGATTCCCACTGCTATATAAAGATCAGGAACTACTACTTTACCAGTTTGGCCTACTTGGTGATCGTTAGTTATATAGCCAGCATCTACTGCAGCCCTGGATGCTCCTATAGCTGCATTAAGCTTATCAGCAACTGCTGTAATCAATTTAAAATTTTCTCCACTTTGCATTCCTCTACCTCCCGAGATTACGACTCTTGCAGTCCCTAGCTCAGGTCTATCAGATTTGATTTCTTCTTTTTTAATAAATTTTGATAATATTGTTACTTCACCTGGCTCACCATTTTGTATTTCAGCTGATCCACCAGATGTTGGTGCGGGATCAAATGAAGTTGGTCTTATTGTAATACACTTAATTTTATCGTTACTTTTAACTGTAGCAAATGCATTACCAGCATATATTGGTCTTAAAAATGTATCTTCAGAAATAACTTTTGTAATATCGCTAACTTGTGAAACATCTAACAAAGCAGCAACTCTTGGCATTAAGTTTTTTCCAAATGTATTAGCAGAACACATTATATGAGAATAATTTTCAGAAAGTTTTATAATTGCCGATGTATAATTCTCGGCTAGATAATTTTCGTATAAAGGACTGCTAATATGAATTACTTTTTTTACTTTTGGAACATTTGAAATAGACTTAGCAACACTTTCTGAATTTGAACCAAGAACTAAGACATGAACATCATCTTTGATTAAAGATGCTGCAGAAATAGCATTTAAAGTGAATGGTTTAACATCTTTATTATTGTGCTCAGCTATTAATAAAATTGACATTATATAACTTTAGCCTCATTTTTTAATTTTTGAACTAATTCTTCTACAGTTGCGACTTTAATCCCTGCCTTTCTTTTTGGAGGCTCTTCAACTTTTATTTGCACAATTCTTGGTTTTGTATCAATACCTAATTCTGAGGCTTCTATTTGCTCTATTGGTTTCTTTTTGGCTTTCATTATATTCGGTAAAGAGGCATACCTCGGTTCATTTAATCTTAAATCACATGTTACAATTGCTGGTATATTTACCTCCAGAGTTTCTAATCCCTCATCAACCTCTCTAGTAACTTCTAAGACTTTATCTTTGATGTCAATTTTTGAAGCAAAAGTAGCTTGCGGCCAATTTAATAATGCAGCTAACATTTGTCCAGTTTGATTACAATCATCATCTATCGCTTGTTTTCCCATAAAAACTAAATCAGGACTTTCTTTCTCAACTATTTTCTGTAAAATTTTTGAAACTGCTAGAGGCTCTACTACTCCAATCACTTTAACTAAAATTCCTCTATCTGCACCAACAGCTAATGCTTTTCTAACTGTTTCTTGAGCTTTTTCTTCTCCAACTGACACTGCAACTACCTCAGTAGCTTTACCAGCTTCTTTGATTTTTACTGCTTCTTCAATTGCATTGTCATCAGGAGGATTTGTGGACATTTTAACATTATCAGTAACAACTCCAGTTCCATCTTCTTTAACTCTAATTTGAACGTTGTAATCAATTACTCTTTTTACTGCGACTAAAATTTTCATTAAGCTCTTAATAATTTGTTATCAGCGTCGTATGGACTTTCTTCTACAATAGTAGCCTCGTACATTTTTCCAAGAATATCAACTTTAAGTTTTTCTCCAATATTTGCAAGATTAGGTTTTACCATAGCAAGCGCTATCGATTTATCTAATCTAAAACCGTACTCTCCCCCAGTGGCTCTTCCAACTACCTTATCATCTTTATATATTGGGTTATTACCTAAAACATCAGAGTCTGTTGTATTATGTACTTCTAGTGTAACTAATTTATTATCAAAACCTTTTTCTCTCCATTTATTTAATGCCTCTAAGCCAATAAATTTTCCTTTGTTTGGATGAATAAATCTATCAAGACCAGATTCATATGGAGAATATTCAATTGATAATTCTGTACCAACAAGTTTATAAGATTTTTCAACTCTTAAGCTATTCATAGCTCTAATTCCAAAAGGTTTAATTCCTAAATCTTTCCCTGCCTCCATAAGTTTATCAAAAATATGATTTTGATATTCAATAGGATGGTGTAATTCCCAACCTAATTCTCCAACAAAATTTACTCTCATCGCATTAACGGGCGCATAACCTACATTTACTTTTTTAGCAGAAAGCCACTTAAAATTTCCGTTAGAAAAATCGTCAGTTGAAACTTTTTGCATTAATTCTCTAGCTTTTGGACCTGCTACCACGAGTACCCCATTACTGTTTGTAAGATCTTCAAATATAACCGATCCATCAATTGGCATCCATTTTTGTATCCAATCATGATCTAATCTCAAGTTAGCACCAGCAGAGACTAGATAATAACTATTTTCTGCCTCTTTCATTATTGTAAATTCTGAATGCACACCTCCTTTGGTATTAAGAGCATGGCATAAATTTATTCTTCCAATTTTTTTTGGAAGTTTGTTTGCAACCAGATAATCTAAGAATTCCTCTGCTTTAGGACCTCTAATTCTACATTTGGCAAATGCGGTCATATCTAATAGCCCGACATTTTTTTTAACATTTTCACATTCTTTTTTTATTGCATCAAACCACTTTGAACGTCTAAAAGACCAATCATCTTTCTGATCCATTCCGTCAGTTGCAAAAAAATTTGGTCGTTCCCAACCAAATTTTTGTCCAAAAACTGCTCCTAGTTTTTTCATTCTTTCATAACAAGGTGAGGTTCTCAGAGGTCTTGCGGCTGGTCTTTCTTCATCAGGATAATGAACAATAAAAACATGGCTATAAGCCTCCTCATTTTTTTCTTTTAAATAAGACTTAGTAGCGTAATTACCATAACGTCTTGGCTCAACACCTAACATGTCAATTGTTGGCTCTCCATCAATAATCCATTCTGCTAATTGCCATCCTGCACCACCTGCAGCTGTAATACCAAAACTATGACCTTCGTTGATCCAAAAGTTTTTTAATCCCCAGGCTGGGCCAACTATAGGATTTCCATCTGGTGTATAACAAATTGCACCATTATAAACTTTTTTTACTCCCACCTCTCCAAAAGCTGGAACACGATGAATTGCACCTTCGATATGTGGGGCAAGTCTATCTAGATCTTCTTGAAATAATTCATACTCTGAATTTTTGGATGGTCCCTCAACATAACAAGCAGGAGCGCCATCCTCATAAGGGCCCAAAATCAATCCACCTGCTTCCTCTCTCATATACCATCTACTATCACTATCTCTCAATACTCCCATTTCTGGAAGGCCATCTTTTTTTCTTTTTTGTATTTCAGGATGTGGTTCTGTAACAATGTATTGATGCTCAACCGGTATAACTGGAATATCTAAACCAACCATTTCTCCTGTTTGTCGAGCGAAATTACCTGAACAAGAAATAATGTGTTCACATTCGATAGAACCTTTATCAGTTTCAACAATCCATCCATCTTTGGTTTGTTTCATTGATAGAACGGTTGTGTTTCTGTAAATTTCGGCTCCTCTATTTCTTGCTCCCGTAGCTAGAGCTTGTGTTAAATCAGCTGGTTGAATATAACCATCTTCTGGATGCTGGATAGCGCCAATTAAATCATCAGTATGACACAAAGGCCAAATTTCTTTTACTTTTTGTGGTGTTAAAAATTTTACATCAACTCCTATGGTTTTTGCTACTCCTGCATATTGATGATATTCATCCATCCTATCTTTAGTGCTTGCCAAACGAATATTTGAAACGACACTAAAGCCAACATTTTTTCCAGTCTCCTCCTCTAATTTTTTATATAAATTTACAGCATATTTATGGAGCTGACCTACTGAGTAGCTCATATTAAACAATGGTAGCAGCCCAGCAGCATGCCAAGTGGAACCCGATGTTAATTCTTTTCTCTCAACTAAAACAACGTCTGACCAGCCTTTTTTTGCTAAATGATAAAGTGCACTAACTCCAACAACTCCACCACCAACAACAACCACTTTTGTTTTAGTTTTCATTATTTGATTCCTACTAAATTTTTATTCATTTCGAAACAAAATTGTATCTAAGATTATCAAATTGAACTTCCTAAAGGCTCTGGACTTGATACCATTGTTGTTAACCAACAGTCTTTTAAAGGTCCATCCTCTGTGTATTTTTCAACCTGCCAATTAAATTTATGATAAATCTTTTCTTTGTCTAATATAATCACCTCAAATTGCACCCAGTTGTCTCCACCTCTTACTCGAGAAATAGTGTGACTTAAGTGATTTATCATCATTTGATAATTATTACCCTTTATCATTCTTTTAAATCTATCTAAGGGACCTGTAGCTTTTTTGTTATTTGGATGAGCAAAGTTCCAAGTTTGCTCTATACCACTGTCTATAAATCCATCATCATTTTTTTGTAGACCCAACAATTGTATTTTTACAACTTCGGAAGGATTGATCTTGCTATTTGGTTCTAGTAATTCTGCTTTTGAAATTGAAACAAATACAAAAAAAATAGTTAAAAAATTAAATATTAATTGCGGTTTTTTTAACATCATTTAGGAACTCTTCTCTTTTTTGATCGCTTACAAATGGTACAGCAAAATATCTTCTATAATTGATATTATAAATGCCGCACATGTGAAAAACTCCTCTTTTTAATCTTCTTATCGGTAAATTTAGGAAGAATGTAGTTATGGCTAATCTAGGTGATCCATAAGTACAAAAAATTATTGCTTTTTTATTTCTAAGATTTCCTATTGGATATCCATAATTTCCCCAAAGCTGTTTGAATCTAAACGCCCATGGTGGTGCCAATACTTTATCTATCCATCCTTCAACAATTGCTGGCATCCTAAAATTCCAAATTGGAGCTATTAATACTATTATGTCACAATTATCTATCCTTTTTCTATGATCTAAAACGGTCGAGTCTGGATCTTCTCCTGCAAAAACTGGATCAAATTTTTCTTTGTATAAATCAACAGTGTCTACGGAATGACCTTTGTCCAGAGCAGTTTTTGTAAAAGTATTTTTTATAGCTGCATTAAATGACTTGTCATCATAATGACCATAAATAAGAAATATTTTTTTCATCTAAGGAAATTATTATATAAAATAAATAATTGTATTGTAATTTATTTATAGCTGAATTGTATTAATCGAATTATATTTTTTGATCAAGCCTAGGCTTCCAAAACGGTCGAAAGAGTTCTATTTTGGGACATCTGTTCATTACAACTTTTAGCCCTGCTTGCTCAGCAAGGCGGGCTGCATCGTGATTGATTACACCTATTTGTCCCCATAAAACTTTAGCACCAATAGCAATAGCTTCTTCAGCAACTCCATAGAGATCCTCTGATTTTCTAAAAACTTCAACCATATCTACAGGCCGGTCAATTGCTGCTAGATTTGGATATACCTTTAAATTTCGAATTTCAGTAATTTCCGGTTTTGGATTAACAGGTATCATATCATATCCAGTTTCATGCAATACTCTTAAAACTCCATAACTAAATTTTGTTTTATCTGGACTAGCCCCAACCATGGCAATTGTTTTGACAGAGCTTAAAATACCTTTCAAGTATTCATCTTTATAAGGTTTGTTATGATTCATTTTTTTTTTTAGTAGCTATATCTGCTTTTAACTCATGGGGCGCAAGCGGGTCAAGAAAAGGATTTCGGTATAGCTTATCATGACTTTCAACTCCAATTTCAATTTTACAATCAGTTTTAGGACGAGCTACACATAGAATGATATAGCCATTATTAATTTGTCGATTGTTTAATGCTACTTGAGATCGTTGATCTACTTCACCTTCAATAAGTTTTGCAGCACATGTTATGCATCCTCCATATTCACACCCATAAGGAAGATCAACCCCTTGAGCTCTCAACTCTTGGAGCAATGGTTTACGGTCTGATACTTCAAATATTTTATTTTCGAGATTTTGAATAGTAATTAATTTTACAGCCATATATCACTTGTGCAGTCACCTCCAGGATATCTGCTTTCATGACATCGACTAGGTCCGTTAGGCTCTTTGCCAAAATTAACAATAAAATTTTCATTAATTTTCATGCCCCCATTTTCTACATCACAGTCAATCATGATCATAGCTCCACCTTGAGTTTTTATTTCAGGATAAAATTGATTATCCCAAGTAGAAAATAGTGATGTGGTTACATATAATCTCTTGCCGTCTAAAGATAATTGATACATTTGAGGTCCACCTGAAATGTTAACCCCATTCACAATTGGTGCTTTACCCAAAAGACCACCCATCCAAATTTGACCAGTTAATTTTGGGTTATGAGGATCAGTAATATTGTATTGTCTCATATCACCGTGAAGCCAATTGTTTAAATAAAGATATTTGTCATCCATTGAGACAAGTATTGCTGACATTACACCTGGTATAGGTATTGGCCAATCTGGATGTGGTTCATTATCAATATCAATTACTTTTTCCCATTCCCAATTTCCATTTTTAGCTTTCCAGAAATGGATAACATTTGAACTGAGAGCTGCTCCACAAAAGCCATGCGTACTATTTGGGTCATGTTTAAATTTCACCTCTAGTGGTATTAAACCATCCTCTCCAAGATACATTGTTTTAATAGGTCTTTTTTTTTCAAAATCCCATATATGTAATCTACGCCCATATTTTAGATGTCCTACTTCTTCTAAATCAAACCCTGGCATAAAAGTATTTGGTGCTGCCCACTCTGAACTAACCATTACATTATGACGTGGCTGATACCAAAAATCATAACTAAATGGAATATTGCCCATTGAATTTTCCCATCTCCCTATAATTTCAAACTCTTTATTTAAATGCAAATAACCTCCTGGCGCTTCTCCTTTTGCATTGCCAAGAAAAGAAATAATTATTTCAGACCCTAGACAATGAACTGTGTGGGGTCCTGACAAATTAGTTTTAGATTTTATTTCTGAACCTTTTATAACCTTATAAATTCTTGGAGCTAAAGGATCCGTTGCCGTATCAATAACGTAAATATTGTTTGATCTGACACCAGGAACAAGAAGATATTTTCTGCTCATACCAGAGTCCCCATGACAAGATGAGCATGCATTCCATCCCATATGATGAAGTTCATCACCAATCCCGGGCATCTCAAGTCTATGTATTACTTTTGAATAATTAGGACTATCTGGGTCTACATCTATAGTAGCTAAATAATCTGGTTTCTGAATTCCAGTTCCAGTGTAAATAGCTATTGTATATAAAATTTTTTCGCTTGGTGCTTTGATAGCTTCTGACGGACTTGAATATCCTGGGCCGCAACAAGATTTATCTAACTTAGTATTCATTTATTTTTCCAAACAGGTTTTCTCTTCTCTAAAAATGCTGAAATACCCTCCTTGGCATCCATCGCCATCATATTTAAAGTCATCATTCTACTCGTATAAGCATAAGCTTTTCTTAATGGCATCTCTAGTTGTTTGTAAAAAGTTTGTTTACCTATTTTAATAGTAAGATTTGATTTGGATGCTATTTTTTTCGCGATCTTTAAAACTTCTTTATCCAATTTAGACTTTGGAAAGAAGTCATTAATCAATCCTATTTCCTTTGCATATTTAGCAGTTATTGGTTCTCCAGTTAACAACATTTCCATCATTGATTTTCTTTTTATTTTTCGACTTACTGCAACCATTGGAGTACTACAAAACAATCCAATATTTACTCCAGGAGTTGAAAATAAAGCATCTCTTGTACTATAAGCTAAATCACAACTTGCAACTAACTGACAGCCGGCCGCATAAGCTGCACCATGAACTTTAGCAATTACAGGCTTTTTACCTTCAACGATAAGTAACATAAGTTTTGAACATAAATTAAATAATTTTTGATATTTCTCTTTTTTCTTTAAACTTTTTACTTCTTTTAGATTATGTCCAGCACTAAAACCTTTTCCCGCTCCCTCAATTATAATTACCTTTGTCTTACTATCTTTATCAAGTTTTTTGATCGCTTTTATTAAATCAGTCAAATTTTTAAACGATAAAGAATTATAAGTCTTAGGTTCATTGATAATTATTCTTGAAATGTCTTTTTTATATATAACTTTAACGCTCATTAAATTTTATTTCAGCTTTCCATCTTTTCTCATTTGAGCTCTAATTTTAGTAGCTGAGATTTCCTGGATTTCTTTTGGTAACTCTATTTCCTCAATTTTATACCCCACACCTCTTCCATAACAAATATTAGTTATATTTGGCACTAATATAATTTTAAAACGTCCCTCAAATTCTGGGTTTAGTTTTTCCTCAATGTTTTCTTTCACTGTTTCAAAATCAAATGGATTATCATCAATTCCTTGAACATCCCTGATTTGTATACATACTTGACCTGTCTTTTTTAAAATTTCCTTAAAAAGAGTATAATGGCCCTTATGAAAGGGTTGCCACCTTCCTAGCATTTGTGCAGTTGGTTTTTTATTATCCCATTTATAAGACATTATATTAATTCTTTATATATCTTTGGTGCCCAATTTTTAGCATCTTGTGTAGTAACATGAAAGTCATACTTCTCTGGTTTTACAAACATTTTATTTGTATCTTCAAACCTTCCCTCTTTAATTGTGTCAATCCAAATAATATAATCTGCTGGAAATAGACTTCTAGCCTCGGGAGTTGGACAAATAAAGTCAGCTAAAACATAACTTCCATCCTCTCTCATCTTAGAAGCAAAATCAGCCATTCTTTTAGCTTGTCTCTTTCTGCCTTGCTCTGAAAAATCCCAATCATTAGCTTCCTTTCTTACTTCGTCTGCATTTAA
>CENX01042669.1_pt1 | contig 11124 bp, 7 predicted proteins | sample 361321 | NCBI WGS metagenome assembly CENX01 (sample SAMEA2619678, study PRJEB7988) | marine metagenome | isolation source: saline water (ENVO:00002010), including | reverse complement strand
GTGAGATTTGAAGCAAGGGAGATGATTTCATCACTCGTACTCCTGTCAGACATTCCTTCCTCGATTACATTGTTCAGACAACGCATCAATGTCTCGATGCATGTTGAGGACTTTTTGTCGATAATTTTTAGGGCTCTGTGTGCAACAAACGCCTCACATGCAATGACTTCCGAGCATCGCTGTACTGCTTCGAAGAGATTCCAACTCGCCGTTGCACCCATACTCACATGATCCTCCTGACCTGCTGAAGTCGTTGTTGAAAATGCAGTTCTTGGTGATGCATGACCTCGCAACTCACCTAGTGCAGCCGCCGCAGCATATTGCACAATCATCAGTCCTGACTCCAACCCAGGGTTTTCGGCTAAAAATGGACGGATAGCAAGTCTGCTGGGATCGAGCATCTGATCGATACGTCGCTCGCTTATGGATGATAATTCAAACAGAGCAAGACTCATTGTATCAGAAACAATCGCCAATACCTCAGCGTGAAAATTGCCCTGGGAGACAACCTCATGCGAACCTGGATTTTCTGCATCCGGGAAAATCAGCGGGTTGTCTGTTGAAGAATTCAATTCAATTGCAACCGTATCCATGAGTTTCTTCAGAGCCTCTTGAACTGGCCCATGAACTTGGGGGATGCATCGGAACGAGTAGGGATCTTGGACTCTGTTGCAATCTTCATGGTGCTCAAGAATGGTCGAATCAGAAAGAATTAATTCCATACGAGAGGCAACAAACAGTTGTCCCAAGTGAGGGCGAACTTTCTGAATTTGCTCACCAAAGGGCGTCAATGTGGATTCTGTCGCATCGATTGACATGCCAGCAACAATGTCCGCGTAGGTCAATAATTGACGAAGTTTCTCGATTGCAAGGGACAACATTCCTGCAATCAAACTTGTTCCATTAATGAGAGAGAGTCCATCTTTTGCTCGAAGTGTGAGAGGTACCATCTCGCATGTTCGAATAGCTTCCATTGCACTCATTACCTCACCGTTCAATTCAACACGCCCCTCCCCGACAAGAGCACATGCGAGATGGGACAACGGTGCGAGATCTCCACTTGCGCCGAGACTTCCTATTCGTGGCACTATTGGATGGATAGAGTTATTGAGGAATTGGGAAAGTTGTTGAACAACATCGGGATGAACACCAGAATGACCCTTAACGAGCGAATTTAATCGCACGCAAATCATGGCACGCACGACTTCTTTGGAGAGTGTTGGCCCAAGACCCGTTGCATGGGACCGAATGAGATTGAGTTGCAATTGCTCTGTTTCGTCTTGATTGACTCGTGTATTAACAAGAGAGCCAAACCCAGTGTTTATTCCGTATACAATTTCATCTCCATCAACAATTCTGTCAACAACTTTGCGTGATGACTCCACCTTCAACATCGCATCTTCAGCGATTTGGACGATGGCGAATTCATGTGCAACATCGTGGACGTCGAGTGTGTTCAATGTTGTACCATCCAAGGTCACCACGCGTTTATTCATATTACTCATCTCCAATTAGGTCATCTAGTATGGCATCATCAACCAACTCTGGAACTGTGACTCTTAATTGTGAATTGATATCCATTGCTCGTTTTATTGATGCAATTGCACCATCATTTCTCGCCCATGCCCGTCGAGCAACCCCATTCGTGACATCCCAGTGAAGCATTGATTTCAAACGACGTTCTGAGTCATTCGTACCATCGATCAGTAATCCGAATCCACCGTTGGATACTTCACCCCATCCGACGCCTCCGCCATTGTGGAGACTAACCCAAGTTGCTCCTCGTATGGCATCACCAACGAAATTTTGTACTGACATATCGGCAGTCCATTTTGAACCATCACGAATATTTGCCGTCTCACGGTAGGGTGAATCCGTTCCACTTACATCATGATGATCTCTTCCAAGGATAACCGGGGCGGTGATTCGGCCATCCGCAATTGCACGGTTCATCTCTGCTGCTATACGCGAACGCCCCTGCTCATCGGCGTAAAGGATACGGGCTTTTGAACCGACGACAAGAGAATGGGCATCTGCCTCTCGAATCCACTTGAGATTGTCTTGAATTTGTTGTCGCACATTAACATCTTTTTCCTCTTCAAGCATTTCCGATAAAACGTGTTCTGCAATTTTGTCGGTTTCCAAAAGATCGGAATCCAAACCAGAGGAACATACCCATCGAAACGGTCCAAAACCTCGATCAAAACACAAAGGTCCCATGATGTCTTCGACGTAGGAAGGGTATCTGTATTCTCCGTTTTCGTTGAATATATCCGCTCCAGCACGGCCTGATTCTAGTAGAAACGCATTACCATAATCCCAAAAGAACATACCTTGGTTTGAGAGATGATTAATCGCTCGAACATGTCTTTTCAGTGTATTTTGAACCTGCTCTTTGAAATCTTCTGGGTTTTCATGCATTAATGTCTGCGATTCATCAAATGATAATCCTGCAGGGAAATACCCTCCTTGGAATGGATTATGCAATGAGGTTTGGTCGCTGCCGAGATGAACAAATACATCCCGCTCAACGATTCGTTCCCATAAATCAACGATGTTCCCCACATAACCAATCGATGTTCCAATTTTATTGTCGGATGCGGAAATCATTTCGTCGATGGCTTCATCGACATCGTAACAAAGATGTTCAACCCAACCCTGGGAATGCCGCTTCTCTGCGGCGATTGGATTTGATTCAGCGACAATGCATGCTGCACCAGCAATAACCGCGGCTTTGGCTTGTGCTCCAGACATTCCTCCCAAACCTGAGGTGATGAATCGCAAACCACCGAGGTCACTCTCAGACGAAATACCAAATTTCATTCTAGCAGCGTTCATCAATGTGATTGTGGTTCCGTGGACAATCCCTTGAGGTCCAATGTACATGTACGAGCCAGCAGTCATTTGGCCATATTGAGTTACACCCATTGCATTGAGACGTTCATACTCCTCTGTTGTGGAATAATTCGGTATCATCATACCGTTGGTAACGACAACACGTGGAGCATCTTTGTGCGACGGAAAAAGACCGAGCGGATGACCTGAATACATGACAAGTGTCTGTTCATCATTCATTTCTGAAAGATATTTCATCACAAGTCTGTATTGAGCCCAATTTTGAAAGACTGCACCATTGCCACCGTACGTTATCAATTCATTCGGAAATTGTGCAACGAGAGGGTCGAGATTGTTGTCGATCATGAGCATTATACTGGCTGCATGGAGAGAGCGTGAAGGGTACTGATCGATTGACAGAGCACGTATTTTTCTCTGTGGCCGATATCGATGCATGTATATGCGCCCAAATTTGCGTAACTCTTCCAGAAATTCAGCAGCCAATATCGAATGATGCTTTGAGTCAAAATATCGTAAGGCATTATGCAGAGCTAACCGTTCTTCTTTTTTTGATAGTATTTGCTTTCGAAGAGGCGCATGGTCGATGTCTTCATCCAGGCCGGGATGTGCAGGTAAGTTCTCAGGAAGACCCAATTCTAATTTTTCGTCCAAATGAAACCCTCCCGACAAATGTTCGAGAAGACCGAAGGACTTGAGTATTATTCATGGAGCAATAGCGACGGATTGAAGAAGAGAGGCAGTGTGTCATCACCATGAGCCAAGACATGGATGTTGATGCCATTCTCTTGGACGTTGAAAAAGACACTTCGAAATCATTTAACGCGGTCCTTGGAGCAACCATTGCTTTTTGCATCGTCTTTTTGATTATCTCTGCTACCATCAACACCACCGTTTCAGCAGTTATTGACAATGAACACGATTCGAACAACACTTACGTCTCACTGTACGATCGGTACTTGGAGGATTTCGTGACAGACGGAGAGCACGGCTATGTTCTCGAAAACGGCACATATTCGATCCTCGAGACGGCAAATGAATGGAATTCCACGCATCATTTTGTCGAGTATGAACTCCCTCTCGAAGAGGGGGGAGCAGCACCAAATGGCCTCATTAGCCTAGCTGTTTGGAGGCCCGATGTGGAAGATGGTGTCAAGGTACCCATCATAGCGGAGATCGGACCATACTTCCAAGAACCCTCGGTCCAAACACCTACAATTGAGGTTCCAGGCTCATGGCTTGGCACCATGATAATTGACCAAATACTACCCCACGGATACGCATTTGCCCAGATTTCGGTTTCGGGCACTGGTCGATCAAATCACTGTATGGATCTTATGGGTAACGCAGAACAATTGGGCAATGATGCTGCAGTTCGATGGCTTGCAGAACAAAATTGGAGCAATGGAAACGTGGGCCTCATCGGTAAATCCTATGACGGCTCGACTCCTTGGCAAGCTGCAATGTTCGGTGATGAACACGATTATCTCAAAACCATCGTTCCGATTTCAGGCCTCATCGGTGTGAAAGAACTGATGTGGAGGAATGGTAGTTCAGAAGCTCGAGCGCCGATCATGCATAACGGCGTCTACGGGTCTTATGGTATCGACGGTGATGAGGAAGATTACCAAAACATCTGTCCTGATTACCTCATAGGACCTGGAACAGGTGCATCTGCCTACCTCTTAGGGTCTGAGCAATTTGGAGACTATTGGGCAGAACGCTATTTCCTTGATCGTGTTCTTCAGAACTACAACGGGTCAGTTTATTTGATTCAGGGGATGCATGATTGGAACGTCGATCCTCACATGGCAGTTCCTACCATGAATGCATTAATCGATGCTGGAATTGAAGCGAAAGGTCTCTTCGGACAATGGGACCATGACTATCCGGACCGACCAGTGCAACTGGATGAACGGAGCGATCTCGGTGGTCGTGGTGGCGAAGCATTCCCCGAAATGATTCGGTTCGATTGGATGCAAGATCTCTTGGAGTGGTTTGAATATTATCTCCAAGAAAGAGGGCCTCAACCGGGACAATGGATCGAAGTGCAGGACAACTATGGTGAGTGGAGAACGGAAACGCGTTACCCACCTGCAGATACAACGGAATGGACGGCGAGTCTGGGCGGCGAATTGTCGAACGTTGGAGGTTCCCTCACGATTTTACCCGATGCTTCATCTGGACCGGTTTGGGAAACAGAACCGTTGACAGAAACATTACGCGTTGCGGGGACACCTAGATTGCATGTTGACGTTACAACGGCAAGTGTTGGCGGGCAACTCTACGCTTTGTTTGAAGATTGCTTTGAAGGTTCATGCATACATGTCGGTCATGCCATCATGGATCTTCGCTATCATGCCGGTGGAGACGATGTTCAAACTTGGGCTCCAATCATCGAGACAATCAATGCAAAGATGGAATTCATGCCTCTGGACGCCATCATAGAAGAAGGTCACACAATTCGTATTTCACTCGCATCGACAGGAGAAGATTATCTTCCTGCAAGTACGTCAACAATCGTCACCGTTCAAGAAGGAGAAACTTCAACACTACAACTCGACATCATCGACAGGGACTCTGATGCTCGTCAGTACTTTATTCCACCAATTTGTGAGCATGAGTTGTGTGCTTAGGGTTCCAAACGGTAAAGACACATCCAGAGAGAACCATCAAACAGGCGTAGGCTAAAATCCCCTGTTGGAGATTGACGAATCCATTTTCAACAAGGTATCCGGCAGATATTGTTGAAATGACTTGGCCGATGGAGAGCAACAGCATGTCTGTTGAAAACACTCGGCCACGCATCTCATCTTCGACCCACTGTTGCGTTAGAACGGTCGACAATACCCAATTCCCACCACTTGCAGTGTGAGCTAATGTCACGAGCATAAGAGTCAGGAGTATGGGACCGCCCAAACTTAATCCTACCAACACATAGAACAATCCACTGACCACAATCAATAAACCGACCAATCGAGGCCATTTTTCTGAATCTTTGAACATTCGACGTGCTAGAATAGGCCCAATACCGGTTCCTACGCCGCGAGCGAAGAAAAAGATACCGAATCCTAGAGCGGCACCTACAAAATCAATGTCATTGCCGGCAAGGACAAGGAACACACCTGCTAATCCACCGCCTGCGATGTTCCAAGATGTTTTTGCAAAAATAATTCGAAACAATCTCGGATCGGATTGAATCCTTTTTTGACCAATCCACATGTCCTTCAGGCTCGACGTAATAATCGAACCAGATGAGACCTTGTCGTAGGTCTGAGGTACGGTAAGTGGTAGAAGGATAATGGTTCCAATGAGGAACGTAATGGAATCGATGATAAACGCCACCGTTACACCGTATTCAGATACGACGAGACCACCTACAAATGCGCCAAGACAGAGCGCTGTTGACCATGTAGCACTGTCCAATGCGTTAGCTGTTGTCAAATCTTCACTCTTCACAATGTTGGGTATTGCTGCGCGTTCTGCAGTAACATACAGCCCATGCAAAGCCATCATAGCACCAGAGCAAAGGAACATCCACCAGATATCCTCAGGACCATCCACTGCGATGAATGCCAAGGCGAGGAAGATTTGCAGGATATTCGTAGCAATCATCAATTTTTTGCGATTTGCCCGATCTGCAAGAAGACCAAAAAAGGGTTGCATGAGCGCAAAACAACCCATTCGGACTGCCATGAGAATTCCCAACAATAACTCAGAATCCGTATACTCCAAAATGATGAGAAAGAGAGCGATGGTGTTGAACCACTCACCAAATTTCGATATAAATGCAGCAATCCAGAATCTTCGGTATGTTCTGTTCTCACGCACTAAACGAAAATAGGCATTCTCTCCCATAATCTCACTCATTCCCCTTCAGACACGTTGACTTCTGAAGTGGAGAGAGAGACCTCTATCCATTTTGATGTAGGCGTGTTGGATATGGTTGCAGTAGAATCAAGCGGAACGAGCTCGTTGGCTTCCGGGAAATAAGCAGCTAAATTTCCCCTTGGAATCTCATAGGGGACGACAAACCAATTGTTGGATGTTCTCAGTTCACCATTGTAGTGGCTAGTGATATGCACAACATCCCTCGTTTTGAGACCATGTTCTGACATATCGAGGGCGTTCATAAACACAATTCGACGATTTCCATGGACCCCTCGATAGCGATCGTGCAGTCCATATATCGTGGTATTGTACTGATCGTGGCTACGGATGGTCATGAGCACAAAGTGATTCTTCTGGACTTTAACATCCGGCAATTCATGAACAGTAAACATTGCTTTACCAGTTTCAGTGTCGAATTCACAACTATCCCGAGGTGGGTTGGGTAGCAGGAATCCGTTTTCTTGTCGAACTCTGCGATTGTATTCTTCGAAACCATCCAGGGATTCCGCCATTAAATCACGTATTGAATCATAATTACGAGAGAATTTATGCCACTGCAAAACATCTGGACACAATCGAAGTCCAAGCTCGGCAACCAACGAAGGCTCACTCATTAACATGCTCGATGCCGGTTTTAGATTCCCTTTCGAGCGATGAACAACGCTCATTGAATTTTCGACAGTAACGAATTGTTCACCTGATTCTTGGACGTCCATCTCGGTTCGGCCTAACACCGGTAAAATCAATGCAGTCTTTCCTGTAACCAAGTGGCTTCGATTGAGTTTGGTGGAGATTTGCACAGTCAAGCCTACCTTTTGCAACGCGTTTGCTGTACGGCGAGTATCAGGTGTTGCAGACAAGAAGTTCCCTCCCATCGAAATAAAGACATCAACATCACCGTTCTCCATTGCTCGTATCGAGTTCACAACATCGTAGCCGTGCTTTCGCGGCATTTCAAACTTCAATCCATCTTCAAGTTTGGACACGAATGCTTCCGTTGGAGCTTCCCACACGCCAACGCTACGATCGCCCTGAACGTTCGAGTGGCCACGAACCGGACAAACCCCAGCTCCTGGTCTACCAATATGTCCCCCCATCAAAAGCAAATTAACCACTTCTTGAATCACCGATACCCCATTACGATGTTGCGTTAAACCCATCGCCCAACATGTGATTGTAGCCTTGGAATCCCTACAATACTCTGCAACGGTTTCTATCATACTTCGTGAGATGCCTGAATCACGTTCAATTTCATCCCATGAGAACGTATCAAGCGAAGATTTAAGCGCCTGAAAATTGGATGTTTTGGACGCTATGAAGGATTCGTCGATTGAATTTGAGTCAATTAATAGCTTCATTATTCCTTTCAGGAGCGCTGCATCACCGCCTATGCGAACAGGGACAAATAAATCTGCTAGCTGAGTTGATTGGAAATCTCCGTACATGTAATCCTGTGGATGTTTAAACCGTTGCAAACCTGTCTCAGGGAGTGGATTGATGCTGATGATTTTCGATCCGTTTTTCTTTGCATCACGCAATGCAGTTAGCATCCTAGGGTGGTTGGTTCCAGGATTTTGCCCGATGACAAGAATCAAATCGGAGTGATTAAAATCCTCCAAATGCACAGTACCTTTGCCAATCCCTATTACTTCGTTGAGGGCTTTTCCACTTGATTCATGGCACATATTGGAACAATCAGGGAGGTTATTCGTGCCCAGTGCGCGCACAAGAGCTTGGTAGAGAAATGCAGCCTCATTTGATGTACGTCCTGATGTATAGTAGACGCCATTCTCAGGGGCTTTCATTGACTTGATTGAATCGGATATCAAATCCAACGCCTCAGACCAATCAATGGATTCATAATGCGTTGAACCTGATTTCAAGAGCATTGGCCTTTCCAAACGACCTTGATTGTTGAGCCAATAATCTGACTTCTTGAGTAAATCACGGACTGAATGCTTTCTGAAAAAAGATGGATTGACGTTGGCGCTCATGGCCTCATCGGCAACTGCTTTGGCCCCATTTTCACAGAACTCAAATGAGGTTCTGTGCTCAGGATCAGGCCAAGCACAGCCAGGACAGTCAAATCCATCTTTTTGATTGATTGTGAGTAGAGTCCGAACCGTTTTCGTTATGCCCATTTTACGTATTCCGTGGTTTAGAGAAGATACAGCAGCGGGTATACCAGCAGCCGTTTTTTTCGTTTTGGAGAGCCTCAAACCTTGAGTGTCAGGGGGCGTGACCCCATCAATTCTCTCCTTCATGCCACACGCAACTCAATCTGACTCATCAATGCTTGGAGGTAAATCAGGCTAATATCCTGCTTTCCAAGCACCATCGTTCTTCACAAAACCAAACAATGTTACTCCATGTTCACGAGCCAACTGAACCGCAGCGGATGAAAAAGCACCGAGCGAAGCGATTGCAGGGATACCACTACGAACAGCTTTTGCAACAATGTCCCAACCACATCTTCCGGAGAGTAGGAGCATCGCATTATGGAAATCGTTTTTACCGTCGAGTGTTGCTTTTCCGATGGTTTTGTCAACTGCATTGTGCCTTCCGATGTCTTCTGAAACGAAGCGTAATCCATTGTCCAAGAACAGAAGGCCGGCTCCGTGGCACGCACCACTTTCTTGAAAGAGATGCATACTCTTGGTTAAGTTGTCGAGTGCATCATGGATAGAATGCAATTCAAGGCCAGTAAATGCCGCGGAATCAATCGAACCATGTACGTTTGGAACAAGCAAATCGGGGTGATTGCATGCTCCACAGGAGCTTGTTACGGGACGTTTCCGCGGGGAAACATTCAACCTTCCTTCATATCGGACGGTATGATATGGTACATCGATGTGAAAAAAAGAATCTTTCGTCAATGTATCGGACGTGTAACCTTCGGACAAAATGTGACCTGCATGCAATTCAATGAGATCCGTTGGAGTTGCTAAGAGTGTTGCGTGCGTGATGGGTTGGCCGTTTTCATCGAGAGCGTTTAGTTGAATCGCAGTCTCAACTACAATCGACTCTTTTTCAATCGATGAACCGCTTTCGGTTATTCTTTGAAGTGGGATTTGATGAATGTCATCGCGCATCATCATCGACCTCGATATCAAAAAATTCGAATTGCATGGATACGAGTTCAGCGGAACTTTTGGCTTCAGCATAGGCTCTCAGTGGCTCCATGTTCAGGTTCATGAATTGTTCACCCCAACGAAATTTACTCAACAATTCCATCGCTTGATGTTCTTGCCCCATAAGATAAAGCGCTGCTGCTAACGCTTCAACGGTGGTAAGTTTCCCTGGCTTCCCCCAATTAACTGGGTTCGCAGCGAGCAACAAAGGGAGCATACGTGGCTGCAACCGTGTACGTCGCATGACAAGTTCTACAGAATCCTCAATCTGCGCCCATGAGCAATCAAGACCTACAAGTGCCCCGTTCTGTTCAAATATTTCTCGATCCTCTGGCCCAATGACTTTTCCACAAAGAGGCTCAAGGATTATGCCACGCTTGGGTAGGCGCCGAAAATCTTTGTGCAAGCGTAGCAGATTATCTCTCGAGGCTCGTACCGCTGTATTCTTTCTTGGATCGTCCTGTGCAAGCCATATCGCATGAACAGGTATTTCCATGAACTCACCTTAGATCTTTTAGGTAATCTCCAATCGTCATACCACGACTGTTGGAGTTCTGCCCTATCATTGATTGATGGTCACCAGTTGGTTCAATCATCAATTCTATGCCTAGGATCATTTCTAATTTTTTAACCACGGAATCTGTAGGAGGTTTTCCAGATTCAGCCGATTTAATGACATTGACTGTTTCAGCCATACGTTGACCTAGCTGGGCTTGTGACCAACCTTTGGATTGTCGACCATTGATAATCCTCCGGGAAAAATCATCAGCTAGTTCTTTTTCCTGCTTGTTCATAATGTTTGACTTGCGAAAGGAACGTTGTTTGGGTTTTGCAGTTGATTGTCGGCGGGCTTGTGTCAGGCCAGGGGCTTCTTCCTTGGGGGCGAGGTTCATTTGCTCTACGCATTTTTGGCATATAGCCAACATGGCTTTGTTAACACGATGTTCTCGGATTGATACATTGGTAGCACCACATAATTCACAATCACCCATTTTATCCCCGTATTCTCCTCTCACCGACATCTGATGAACCCTTCGCTTTTGTTGTTGCGATTCAACGATGTATTGATGAACTGTGGACCCGAGGGGTAATTGGTTGCGATGGGAACTGAAGTCGATCGGAACTCTGATTCCGTCAAGAATCATCGGGATGATGATTTCCAAAAACTTGAGCAGGATTTCCGAAGACTCCAAGAGCAAACACAGGAATTAATCAGCGAAAGGACACACATCGAGTCTGAATTGCGTAA
>CENX01186434.1_pt1 | contig 11127 bp, 13 predicted proteins | sample 361321 | NCBI WGS metagenome assembly CENX01 (sample SAMEA2619678, study PRJEB7988) | marine metagenome | isolation source: saline water (ENVO:00002010), including | reverse complement strand
CCTCGGACAATATACGTCCGTGCCGGTTCGATTCCGGCCCTCGGTACTCACTTAACATTAAATAATTATCGAAGAATTTTTATCAGTAGTGATTATCCATTTTCTTGCAGTTATAAGTCCTGGTCCGGATTTTATAATTGTTACATCTCAAAGTATTAATTATGGTCGTTTAAATGCTATTAAAACAAGTATAGGTATTTCATTTGGTATTCTAATACATATTATTTTATCAATTTTTGGAGTTAACTATATTTTTGTAAATAATACTATTTTTTATGATCTAGTTAAATATATTTGTTTTATTTACTTGTTTTATTTTTCTTTATCCCTAGTTTTTTCTAAAAAAAAGCATAACAATATCTTACATAATAATAATAAATCAATCTATAAAAACCCTTTTTTGATTGGTTTTTTAACTAATTTACTTAATCCTAAGGCTCTTGTCTTTTTTATATCAATTTTTTCTATTTTTGTTAACCAATTAACACCTTTTTATATTAGAGTTATATATGGAATGTGGATGGTTTTTGCAACTTGTTTTTGGTTTTGTATTATTTCTATTTTCTTTACTTTAGATTTTTCAAAAAATTTTTTAAATAAATATTCGATAATAATTAGTAAAATTATGGGTATAATTTTATTAATTATTTCAATTAAGGTCATTTTTTAACTATGGATATTGGTGCTATTCTACTCAACGTAGGTTATTTTTGTAATCTTATTGCTCTTGGTTTCAGAGAAATTCTTTGGATTAGAATTTTATTAACATTAGGATATTTTTTAAGGTTCATACAGAACTATATTGAGAATGTAGTAGATTCTTCTTTTTGGATGATAGTTTTTGTTACTATAAATTTATATCAAATCGTAGTAATAATAAATGAGAGAAGAAAAAGATATATAGAGCCAAAAATTTTCGATATTTATGAAACTGTTTTTAATAGTTTAACAACATTTGAATTTTTAACTTTTTGGAAAATGGGTTTAATTAAAAATGTTGAAAATGGAACTAAAATAATAGAAAAAGATAAAAAATTAAATTCTATATTATTATTAATTAATGGTAAAGCTCATGTTAAATCAGATGGTAAGAGTATTGCTTTCTTACCTAGAGGAAGTTTCATTGGAGAAATAAGTTATATAACAAATGAAGGAGCTTCTGCAGATGTGATTGCTGATGGTGATGCAACTTATATTGAATGGACAAATAAAGAATTGAAGAAAATTAAAATAAGTAAAAAAATATTTTGGACAAAAATTCAAAATATTTTACTTAATGATTTGATAATTAAATTAAAACGATCATCTATTAATTAGGAGAAACATAATTAAAAAACCAAATATAACAATTAATAAAGTATATACAAGGACAGGTGATAAAGGAACAACATCATTGATTGGTGGAAAAAGAGTTCCTAAAAATCATAATAAAGTATCAGCTTTTGGTCAAGTTGATGAATTGAATGTACTTGTTGGTTCATCTTTAGTTTATTTAAAAAAACTAAAAAATAATGATTTTAGTATTCTTAATGATATATTAATTAAAATTCAAAATGAGCTTTTTAATTTAGGAAATATGCTCGCTATTGATAAAAACGTTAGTTTTGACAATATGCCAAAAATAACAAGTAAATCTATAAAACGATTAGAAGATAATATCAACTACTTCAATGACTCACTAGAAGAATTGAATTCGTTTATATTGCCTGGAGGTAATGAGTTAAGTATACGATTACATAAAGTTCGTGTGAAATGTAGAAAAGTTGAACGCTATATTGTAAGTATAATGGAGCAAGAAAAATTTGATGATGTAATTGTAAAATATTTAAACAGAATGTCAGATTTATTTTTTGTTTTAGCTAGATATGTAATTTTTAAGTTAAAAGACGATGAATTAAAATGGAATCCAAATTATTAATCCTATGTTAGATAATTTTGACTGGTTTACAAGATTTTTTACTTATTCTTCAATTCAAGTAAAATTTATAGCTTCATTTATAGCTATTTTATCTTTTATAGTTGTTAGAAAATTATTTTTAAAAATCTTATTTAGAAATACATCTAATGCATTGGTTAGATATAGATGGCAGAAAATTTCAAGTTATATTATTAATGTTTTAGGTATCATAATTGTAGGGCAGATATGGTTTAAGGGTTTTGAATCAATAGCAACATATTTAGGATTATTGTCTGCTGGAGTTGCTATTGCTTTAAAAGATCCATTAATAAATCTTACAGGTTGGGCATTTATTTTATCTAGAGCTCCATTTGTTGTTGGTGATAGAGTTCAAATTGGGCAACATTCAGGTGATGTGATTGATATAAATTTCTTTAAATTTACACTTATGGAAGTAGGCCATTGGGGAGAAGGTGAACAAGCATCAGGCAGAATTATACATATACCAAATGGTAAAGTTTTTCTGGATATTTTAGCTAATTACAGTAAGGGATTTAAGTATATTTGGAACGAAGTAAATGTTCTACTTACGTTTGAAAGTGATTGGAAAAAAGGTAAAAAAATTCTTGAAAAAATTTCTAAAAAACATACAGCAAATATTAGTAAAGTTGCAGCTAAAAACTTTAAAGAAGTTTCTAAGTTATATATGGTTTACCAGCCAGATTTCAACCCCCAAGTATATACAAAAGTTGAAGATTCTGGAATTTTATTAACTATAAGATATTTATGCAACCCTCGTAAAAGAAGGATTACTACACAGTATATATGGGAGGATATACTTAATGAGTTCGATAATGATGTGAACCTAGAATTTGCATATCCAACAACTAGATTTTATGATGCTAGAACAGAAACTAAAGAATGAAGTTATTAACTTATTTTTATGATAATGTTAAGTCTTATGGTTGTATGTTGGATGATTATAATATATTAGATATTCCATCATTAAAAAATACTCCTTTTCCAAATAATTTAAATGAATTTTTAATCGATTTTAATGAAAATATTACAAATTTATCTAAAGTAATAAAGTTAAATGAATTTAATACTATTGACTTTAGTAAGATAAAAATAGATACTTTAATAAAGCCAAACTCTTTCAGAGATTTTTATGCTTTTAGGAGACATGTTGAAGCAGGACGAAAAAGTCGTGGATTAGATATGATAAGAGAATATGATGAGTTTCCTGTTTTTTATTTTTCAAATCATAGCTCAGTTGTTGGTCCGGGGGATATATGTTTATTTAGAGAACAGTTTAATAAGCTTGATTTTGAGTTAGAAATTGCTATTATTATATCAAAATTTGGTGAAAATATAAAGGCTAAAGATGCATATAAGTATGTAGCTGGATTTACTATTTTAAATGATTGGAGTTCTAGACAAGTTCAAATGAAAGAAATGAAACTTAATCTAGGGCCAGCAAAGGGAAAAGATTTTGCCTCCTCAATCGGTCCTTATCTAGTGACTTTAGATGAAATAAGTGATAAGAGTATTGGGAAAATAGAAGATTTAAGATATGATCTTGATATGAAAGCATATTTAAATGATAGTTTAGTTTCAAATGATAACTTTAAAAATATTACATGGTCTTTCCCAGAAATGATTGAAAGAGCTTCTTATGGAACAAAGTTATTTCCAGGTGATTTAATTGGTTCTGGAACCTGTGCAACTGGTTGTCTCTTAGAAATTAACCAAACAAATAAAACAAATATTTGGCTTAAAAATGGTGATAATATTAAGTTAAGTATTGAAGGATTAGGAACCTTAGAAAGTACGATAAAGTCTATAGATTGATGAGATTTACTAAATCAGAATTAAAAAAAATATACTATCATTTAAAGCTTCCTAGAAATATTGAAGAAAAAATGTTGTTATTGCTAAGAAAAGGAAAGTTATCTAAATGGTTTTCAGGTATCGGTCAAGAAGCAATTGCTGTTGGTGCAACCTATGCATTGAATAAAGATGATTATATATTGCCAATGCATCGAAACTTAGGTGTTTTTACAACAAGAGAGTTAGATTTAGAAAAATTGTTTTCACAATTGATGGGTAAACAGGGGGGATATACCAAAGGTAGAGATAGAACATTCCATTTTGGTGATAAAGATAAAAATATTATTGGAATGATATCTCATCTTGCTGCTATGCTTCCTGTTGCAAATGGTTTAGCATTATCTTCAAAGTTAAATAAAGCAAAAAAAATTGCTCTTTCTTTTATTGGTGATGGTTCTACTAGTGAAGGAGATTTTCATGAGTCTCTAAATTTAGCTGCTGTTTGGGAACTGCCAGTAATTTTTTTGATTGAAAATAATGGTTATGGATTATCAACTCCTAATGAGGAACAGTTTAAATGTAAAGATTTAGTTGATAAAGCAAAAGGATATGGAATTAAAGGTGAGATTGTAGATGGAAATAATGTTTTAGATGTATTCAGTGTAATCAAGAAATATTCTAAGCTAATCAGAAATAATCCTCAACCTATATTAATTGAAGCAAAAACATTTAGAATTAGAGGTCACGAAGAAGCTTCAGGAGTTAAATATGTTCCAAAAAATCTTATTGAAAAATGGAAAAAAGAAGATCCTGTTTTAAAATTTGAACAAAAAATTTTATCAGATAATATTTTAACAAAAGATAAAATTAAAGAATTAAATCATAAAATCAATTCAAAAATAGATTTAGTTATAAATAATGTTTTAGATAAGGATTCTCCGCATTCATCTGAAAGCAAAGAAGTTGAAGATGTTTTTGCAAAAAGTAAATTTAATCAAATAAAAAATAAATCTGAAAAAAAAGAAGAGATGCGCTTTGTTGATTCAATTAAAAATGCACTTTATTTAAAAATGAAAGAAGATAAAAGTGTATTATTGTTAGGTCAGGATATAGCTGAGTATGGAGGTGTATTTAAAGTTACTGAAGGATTTCTAGAGGAGTTTGGATATGATAGAGTAAGAAATACTCCAATAATAGAGTCAGCTGCAATAGGAGCTGCTCTTGGTTTATCTATAGGTGGATTTAAACCAATTGTAGAGTTGCAATTTGCTGATTTTGTGAGCAATGGATTTAATCAAATAGTTAATAATTTAGCTAAAACACATTACAGGTGGGGTGAACCAGTAAACGTAACATTACGTTTACCAACTGGTGCAGGAATAGGAGGTGGTCCTTTCCATTCCCAAAGTAATGAATCAACTTTCTTCCATATTCCTGGTATAAAAATTGTTTATCCATCAAACCCTGAGGATGCAAAAGGGCTATTAGTTTCAGCTATTGATGATCCTAATCCAGTTATGTTTTTTGAACATAAGGCATTATATAGAAGTATAAAGTCTTATGTTCCTAAAGATATATATAACATTGAATTTGGAAAGCTTAAAGTATTAAAAGAAGGCACTGATCTAACTATTGTATGCTATGGATTAGCGGTTAGTTGGATTATGGAATTTTCAAAAAAATCTAAATATAGTATAGAGGTTCTAGATCTACGAACATTAGTTCCTCTAGATAAGGAAGGTATTTTTAAGTCAGTTAAAAAAACAAATAAAGTTCTTATAGTTCATGAAGATAATTTAACAGGTGGAATTGGTTCTGAAATATCTTCTCTTATAAGTGAAAATTGTTTTGAATATTTAGATGCACCTATAATGAGGTTAGGTTCTTTGGATACACCTATTCCATTTACAGGAGAAATTGAACAAAAAATTTATTTCCCCAAATCAAAAATTGATAAAACTGTAGACTTTTTAATTAATTATTAAAGGTCTTTTATTCAGTTTAATTTTATGTTTAAATTTAGGGTATAGATTATTTACATGGAGAGTATATGAAGTTAAGTTGTATGGATTTTTTAGGAATATCTGAGCATTTTACTGAAGAAGAAATGATGGTTCAGAAAATGGCAAGTGAATTTGTTTCAAAAGAAGTTATGCCAATTATTGAAGAAAATTATAAAAAAGGTACATTTCCAAAGGAGTTAATCAGCAAGATAAGTAAACAAGGTTTTTTAGGTTGTAATTTACCTTCTGAATATGGTTGTGGTGGAATGTCTAGTACAGCTTATGGTTTGATATGCCAAGAATTAGAGCGTGCAGATTCAGGTGTAAGATCTTTTGTTTCTGTTCAAGGTTCATTAGTCATGTATCCTATTTATGCTTATGGTTCAGAAGAACAGAGGAAAAAATGGTTACCAAAAATGGCTAAAGGAGAAGTTATTGGTTGTTTTGGTTTAACAGAGCCTAATTTTGGATCAAATCCATCAGGTATGTTAACAAATGCAAAAAAAGTTGATGGTGGTTTTGTACTAAATGGTTCTAAGATGTGGATTACCAATGGTTCTATTGCAGATGTAGCTGTTGTATGGGCTAAAGATGAAAATGGTGTAGTTAAAGGTTTCCTAGTTGAAAAAGAATTTGAAGGTTTCACTGCTCCAATAATGAAAGGAAAATGGTCTTTACGTGCTTCAATTACATCGGAATTAGTTTTAGATAATGTTTTTGTACCTGAAGAAAATCTATTGCCTAATGTTGAAGGATTAAAAGGACCTTTAGGATGTTTAAATCAGGCTAGGTATGGTATTGGTTGGGGAGCAATTGGGGCTGCAATGAATCTTTATGAGGTAGCTTTAAATTACTCTAAAGATAGACAGCAATTTGGTAAACCAATTGCTGGTTTTCAATTAATCCAAGAAAAATTAGTCTGGATGTTTAATGAAATCACTAAAGGGCAATTGATTGCTATGCAAGTTGGAAGAAATAAAGATAACAAAACATTAAAGCATACGCAAGTATCATTAATTAAAAGAAACAATGTTTGGGTAGCAAGAGAATGTGCAAAATTGGCCCGAGAAATTTTAGGAGCAAACGGAGTAACTTCTGATTATCCTATTATGAGACATATGATGAATATAGAAAGTGTTTATACTTACGAAGGAACACATGAAATGCATACATTAATCCTCGGACATGAAATCACTGGATTACAAGCTTTCAAATAGTTAGTTAAGATTAATCATTTCTCTTTCTTTTTTAAAAATAATATCTTTTTCACTATTATCTTTATAAATCTTAAAGCTTTTCCATCCCTTTAATAAACCAATATATAAAGATATCATTGATATTAAATAGCCAGTATTGAAGACTAATATTGTTAATTTCTTTTGTTCAAACATTATTGTAATTAAATAAAGTATAATTATTGCAAATTGAAATTTCATCATAATATTTAAAAATTGAATTAATTTCCCATCTTTATTGTTATTCTGAATAATAAATTCGATTGTTTGAAAATAAAAATATCTAAATGACATAAAAGTTACTATGTTAATAAATGTTTTAAGGTAGTATCTAAAAAAAAGATTATCATATAGGTATATTGAATTAAAAGGAATTGGCCAAAATATATTCATAGAATTTAAAGATATAATTAGATCAAGAGAAATATGAAGTAGTATCCCCAGAGTTATTCCATTTGCAAGATTTAAATACTTACTTTTTTTATTTATTTCATAAATAATTAATAAAATTAGATATACTAGAAGAATTGATACAATGCTATGTCCAAAAGTATTGTTGTAGTTAATGTTGTTTAATAAATTGAAATTTACTAGAAAAGTATCTAAATCTGGGATTGTTAAGCCAAGAATAAATGAAGGTAAAAACCATTCTTTATTTGGAATTTTATTTCTAAATATAATTGCAAAATAAGTATATATGCTTGTTATAATCATATTATTTAAATTAGAATAATAATTTGCAAGTAATTTAATATATTATATACATTAAAAAAATGAATGCTCAATTAGTTAAAAATCAATTATCCGAATGTTTTTATAAATCATTATTTGTGAATTCTGAAATAAGTGTACATCCAGTAAATATTGTTAATTCTGTAAAGTCAATTATAGGAATTGACTTAGATATAAATCATAGCTCATTAATTGATTATTGTATTAATTATACAAATAGCTTTGAATATGTTGATTCTTTTGGGGTGCTAGATAATTTAACTGCTCCTCCTGCAGTTTCATTTGCAAGTCTTGAGGAATCATTAATTAATAAAGATATAAAAGAGTCTTTAAATAATGTCGCTGCGCTTTTAAAAGTTTCAGATGGAAAACATATAATTGAATTTTTACTAGAGTTTTCAATAAAATATAAAAGCCCTGCATTTCAATTAGTTTGGTGTATCTATAAAATGAACTTATTTGTAGATCATAAGAATTTAAATGAAAGCATTATATTTTGTGTAAAATATATTACTAAAGATGATATTTCTCCATTTTCTAATCTTGGTATTAAAACAAAGTTTAAATTCAATAAATATGAATTTTCTAATAAAAGCTTTAGAGATATATTGATTTATTATTCAATTTATAATGAGCAGCTTATAAGGTACTCAAAAATTAAAGAATATATAGATATTAATGTTTCATTTGTTGATTTTTCTGGTTCAAATAAAAGCACCAAAACTAAAGATGAACAACTAAAATATGGTAGAAAGTGGATTAGTTTATACATAAAGGATTTAGATGAATCAAAGCTAAATCCTGATTTAATTTTTGTATTAGATTTATTTAGGTCTGCATTAAAAGTTTCGGATGGAAAGTATGATAAAGTAATTTGGACTATGCTAAACAATTACTTAAAGTAATACTTTAAATGATAACTATAAAATTATTGTATATAATATATTTAAAATATTAAAAATGAATATCGAGGAAAAAAATAAAAGAGAACTTTTTTTAAATGGTGTAAAAGCTTTTAATAAAAAAAAATACTATGATGCTCATGAATACTGGGAAGAGTTGTGGATCGATTACCAGCTTGATGATGCTAGGTTTGTTCAAGGCTTAATTCAAATGTCGGTGGGATATTTTCACATAACTAATCTTAATATTATTGGTGCTAAGAGATTATTTGAAAAATGTTTACCAAAACTAAAGTCTTATGATAAAGGATTTAAAAATGTAAATGTTAAATATTTAATTGAATCGGTTAGTAAATCATTAAATAATTTGAATTCTATTCAAGATACTAAAGATTTTGATTGGAGGCTTGCTCCAAAAATATGATTAAAGAAGAATTTATAATAAATGTTATATCAGATGATCCTTTTTTCTGTACAAAGTTTGCTACAGAGTGTAATAAGTATGGATTTTCATTAAATTTTATTGAAATAGAAGATATCTTAAAAAAAAATAAAAATATATTTAAAGATAACCTGACTATAGCAATAGTTGATATAGATGTGGAAAACTTAGATTTAGCAAACCTCATTAAAAAGAAAAATAGAATTCCAGTATTTGGTATTTATAAAAAGTTTAATAAAACTTTGCATGCAAAAGCAAAAGAACAGAATTTCGATTTAACCTTTACAAAATCATTATTAATTAATAGTATTAAAAGTATAGTTGTTCATATTGTTACTCAAGCTGATTGAAATTTATTGTATTATATATCCTTTAAGTTTTAATTTTCGACCATAGAGTTTTAATAAATATGATATCTGAAAGAAAAATTAAAGAAAGAAATCAAAGAAAAGTTGCTATTATTGAAGGCGCTCTTAGAGTTTTTAATGATTTAGGTATTGAAAAAACTACAATGGATGAGATCGCCCAAGAGTCAGGTTTCGGCAAAGCAACTCTATATTACTATTTTACTTCAAAAGATGATGTTTTTATACATATTATGGAACATGGCTGGAAACAACTATGGGAAGGAATAGAAACAAAAGTAATAGAAAATATTAATCCTAGAAAAAAATTTATAAGTATAATAAGAAAAATGGGAAAAATCGTTGGAGATGATAAGGTTTTATATGGATTTATGTTTACAGCTCCAAATTATATAAATGATCCCAGTAAGCAGCCTTGGAAAGTATACCAAGAAAGATTATATGCTATTTTACAAAGTATAATCGAGAAAGGTATCGAGAAAAAAGAATTTGTTAATCTTAATCCAAAATTACTTATGAAAGCAATTGGTGGCCTCTTCCATCAACTTTTAATAAGTAATGAAGAGAAGTTGAAGGATAATGAGTTTGAAGAAATGTTAAGAAATTTTTTAAAACCTAAAAACTAATGATATCAAAAATAAAAAACAGAATATTTGGATTATATAAAAAATACGGCTGGAAGGCTGTTGTAGGAATCTTCCTTTATTATTTGGTAAGAGACGTATCACTTTATATAGTTTTACCATATCTTATAGCTAAAAAAATAATTTTTAATTAGCTTATATAATTGCAAGTTCACTTTTCGACTAATAAGTCGAAAAAGTACTTGTCTCTGTGTTTTGTGTTACCTTAAATTATATAGTTTCAAAATTAATATTTAAAAGTAAAAAGGAAAAATATCGAATGAAAAATTTAATCAAATTATTATTTATAACTAGTTTTATTTATGCTGCTTGTCCAACAGTGGCACCAAATTCAGACTATAGTTTTGTTGAAGATGATTGTGGAAATTGTTGGTTACCCTATTGTTATAATATGGGAACTCACGAAGTTTCATATGATTTAACTGAACAAGAGTGTAATTATTTATGGGTAAATCCTGGAGATACAGGTGACCCATATTATAATGGGTATTGTGACTCTTGTCCATCTGGTTATACATTAGATTCTTGTGGAAGCTGTTGGAAATCATATTGTTATACTTTTTTTAGCTCAGGAATTGGAGATGATCCTACCCATAGTGTCTATTATGATTTAAGTGAAACAGAATGTAATGATTTAGGTTATAATTTTTATACACCAGGAACACCAGGGGATCCATATTTTAACAGTAATTGTAGTAGTGCTGATGATGGCGGTTCTTCAGATGGTGGAACAACAGGTGGTGGTGATCACTCAGGTGGTGGTGATACAGGTGGTGATGATGGTGGTCAAAGTCTTGATTCATGTGAAGATCAAGGTATGTCAGATAATAATGAATGGATTACTTGGTGGTTTGGATTTGACTGTGAAGCATCAGTTGCCAATTGGTCTTGTAGTATGGGCATTACACATCCCGATTATGATCAGGTGCATGATGTATGTCCTGTAACTTGTGGTCTTTGCGATGATTGCCTAAGCGATATATATGACTGTAATGGGAACTGTGATGGTGATGCTGTCGTAGATGAGTGTGGAGTTTGCGATGGAGATGGTTCAGGTTGTTTAAATGTAAGTTT
>CENX01213393.1_pt1 | contig 11138 bp, 9 predicted proteins | sample 361321 | NCBI WGS metagenome assembly CENX01 (sample SAMEA2619678, study PRJEB7988) | marine metagenome | isolation source: saline water (ENVO:00002010), including | reverse complement strand
CGTTTGCAGCTAACTAAAAAAAGTGCGAAAGCAGATATAACAAAAACAAAAGTAAAAGTTAACTCTGTTTCAGTTGATAGCCCCCCTACAACAGCTCTCAATGAAAAACCCGAACCCACTAATACAAGCTCCATATAGGCAATCCTCTTGAAGAAGGATGAATACAGGAAATTTATAATGAGATACACCAATAATATGAGCCCAATTTGGAAACCGTATACGAAAGCAACTGTCAAGGCGGTGCTCGCTGTCAGAATACCGATGCTGAAACCAGTTTGTGCTGAAAGGTCTCCTGACGCTAATGGGCGAGAAGATTTCATAGGGTGCAAACTGTCACTTTCTCTATCAAATAAGTCATTGACTAAATAGACTGAAGCTGAAGCGCAAGTAAAAATAAGAAAAACTATAAAAGAGTCCCTAAGTACATCAAAATTGAAGATACTCTCAGCTGCTATAGGTGCCGAAAAGACAAATACATTCTTTACCCATTGATGAGGTCTCATTGTTATAAGGATCTGCTTAGCGACAGTCATATGCGACCAATTTACCAAGCTAATAAGCATCTTGCTTCAACCACACATCAACTAAAGAAACACCCGTAAATCCCGCTATTACTTCTTTTAACAGGATTATTCGCACTAGAATTTTTCATATGAGTACAAGAATGCTGATAACAGTTTCGCTCATTTGCGGGCTTGGGATACTCTTGGCATTCACGGTCCAAGTACTTGTTGCTTCGTGAAATAAAGCAAAAGGAATCTACAACACGTGAATCATGAAACAACTAAAGAGTTAATATGAGCCAAGAGAAGACACAATTCGACGTGATAGTTATAGGCGGAGGGCCAGGAGGCTATGGGGCTGCGCTGTACGCATCAGCTGCTGGTTTGGAAGTAGCTCTTATTGAAAAGTCAAGGGTTGGAGGAACGTGTTTACATGTAGGTTGCATCCCCGCAAAAGAACTTCTCGAAACAGCCTCTGTCCTCAGAACGGTCAGGCACGCAGAAGAGTTTGGGGTGCAGACTGGGGAACCTCAACTCAATTTAGCAAAAACTATGGAACGCAAGCAGGCAGTTATCGATCAGCTAACCGCTGGGGTAGAGGGACTTCTCAAGAACCGCCAAGTAACTACATTTCATGGAACGGGTAGCCTTGCATCCGAGACCGACGTTAAGATTGTCGGACCTGATGGCTCTGAGGCATATATTTCAGGCCAAAACATCGTGCTAGCCAGTGGCTCAAAACCTCGAACAATTCCTGGTTTTGAAATAGACGGGAAAGCGATAATGACATCCGATGAGTTGCTGTCAATCAAAGAAGTCCCTCAGTCGGTTGCAATCATAGGGGCAGGTGCAATCGGTGCCGAGTTCGCGTCAACCCTAAATGACTTTGGTTCTGAAGTAACATTAATAGAATCTTTGCCAGAAATTTTGAATGGCTGTGATCCAGATCTATCTAAAACAATTCATAGGGCGTTCAAAAAGCGGAAAATAAAAGTGTTAACAGGCACAAAAGTTTTAGGGCACTCTAAAAGCGACACAGGCGTCACGATCGAAACTGATTCCGGTCTAATCGATGTTGAGAAAGTAGTTATCTCTGTTGGGCGTCGTCCGTTTGCGGACCTGCTTCAACTCTCCAATGCCAACCTAGCTACAGATCAAGCTGGCTATATCCCCGTCGATGATTTCTGCAGAACTAAGCAGAGTGGGATCTACGCTGTCGGTGATTTGGTCAACTCGCCCCAATTAGCACATGTGGCATTTGCAGAAGCAATCATGGTGGTAAAGGACATCTGTGGAGAAATAGTTTCACCTATAGATCACGATAAAGTCCCTTGGGCCATTTACTGTCACCCCGAAGTGGCCTTTGCAGGTCTAAGCGAAGAGAAAGCTAAAGAATTGGGGTACGACATACTTGTATCTAAGCATCGTTTCAGTGGCAACGGTAGAGCAATGATTATTGGGGAGACAGACGGTTTAGTGAAAGTAATTGCGGAGAGAACCACAGACGGGTCACCAGGTCAGATTCTTGGGGTGCACATGGTTGGGCCTTGGGTAACAGAACAGCTTGGCCAAGGGTATTTAGCAATCAATTGGGAGGCCACCGTTGACGAAGTCGCTGAATTCATACAGCCTCACCCAACTATGACTGAGCTATTTGGGGAGACTGTTCTAGCGCTAACTGGCCGTTCTCTTCACGGTTAGCTAGAAAACTATTAGTACCGCAAACTTTCTTATTAAACTAACTATAAGACCCAACATCGAAGATAGGGATGAACAAAACAGTACTTAACCCATTGAATATAAGGTGGCTCGGAAAAGTATCATACACCGACGCACTGGCACTCCAGAATGCTCTCTTCGAGGAAGGGTCAGAGAATCATCTTTTGCTTCTTGAACACCAACATGTTTTTACCTTGGGTGTCAGAGGAGAAAAGGGAAATATTCTTGTTGATCCCTCGACCATGGGAGCTGAATTAGTTAAAACAAATCGCGGTGGAGACGTTACATACCATGGGCCAGGCCAACTTGTTGGGTATCCAATCCTCAGCCTGCCAGGGAAGAGAGGCGGAGGAATGGCAGATACTGTCGAGTATGTTCGCTCTGTGGAGGACCTCATAATTAGCGCTCTTGGTCAGTTAGGTCTCCCCAACTGCGGACGGCTCCAGAAATACCCGGGAGTTTGGGTTGACCCTAATAAAAGAGATGCTAGGAAAATTGCAGCTGTCGGCGTCCGGCTAACTAGAGGAAGGACCATGCACGGATTTGCCCTAAATGTTAAACCGGACATGTCCTATTTCGATGCAATTGTTCCATGTGGAATTAAAGACAAGAGCGTTACATCGTTGTCTGAGGAAGGGCTAGAAATCTCAATGTTGGAAGTTGTGAATACCGTCTCTGAGTTAGCTACTGAGAGGTGGGGAAGTGGTCAGTCAAGACGGATGGATGTGTCATGGAGAACCTCACAAAACGAGCTAAGCCCATTTTCAAGAGGAAAGGGGCCTGGGGGCATACCAAAAGTTAATCAAAACATCGAAGAGCTTGACCCTAACAAGCGCACTGTGACTATCGGGAGAAAGAGTGCGAGAGAGAAACGCGCTGAAGTTGCAATTGAACGAAAACCGGATTGGATACGTGTCAAAGCTGATATGGGCCCAAAATATCGTGAGTTGAAAAAATCAATGAGAACCCTTGAATTAACAACGGTTTGTGAGGAGGCGGGTTGCCCTAACATTTTTGAATGCTGGGGCCAGGGTACAGCAACATTTATGGCATTAGGCGAACGTTGCACACGGGCATGCGGGTTCTGTCTGGTGGATACTCGAAAGCCAGAGAAGATAGATGCCGGAGAGCCCAAACGTATAGCAACAGCAGTGAAACAAATGGGACTCGAATATGCGGTTATCACGATGGTTGCCCGTGATGACTTAACAGATGGAGGCGCTAGTCACATCATAGAAATAATCAATGAAGTCAGATCTGCCAATCCTGGGACAAAAGTAGAAGTACTGATATCTGACCTCAAAGGGAATCCTGATGACCTACAAAAAATATTTTCTGCTAAACCTGATGTCCTTAATCACAATATTGAAACTATTCCACGGCTACAACGTCAGGTTCGCCCTTCAGCTAGTTACGCTCGCAGTTTGGCTGTTCTTGCGCATGCGAAAAGAGCAGGAATGGTTGTCAAGTCATCAATAATGGTGGGGCTTGGAGAAAGTGAAGAGGAAATGCACGACACTCTCAAAGACCTTAAAGAAATTGGTGTTGACATCGTGACAATCGGTCAGTACCTTCGTCCCACTATGAACCATCTACCAGTGCAAAGATGGTGGACACCTAAAGAATTCAGAGAGCTCAAAATGTTTGGGGAAGCTCAAGGAATCCCTCATATCGAATCTAGCCCCCTTACTAGGAGTAGCTACCATGCCAAAGACGCTGAAACGACAGCAATGTCAAAAGTTGTATCCGTAACAAGTGGAAGTAGCAGTTAAATGAATCACTTTTCTGGAAGATTTAAACAAAAGAATGTTTGCTGAACGAATTAACAGAGCGCAAAACCTGCTGCACGATAGCAATATTGAAGCGATGCTCCTATCTGTAGGAGCAGACCTCCCTTATTTTATCGGCTATGAAGCCATGCCACTAGAACGTTTAACAATGCTAGTTATAACAACTACCGGCACACCTACCTTAATAATCCCTGAACTAGAAAAAGCAAGAGTTACGGAACGCTCGTCTCTGTTTAGTATTCATGATTGGGGCGAAACAGACGACCCAATAGAGATCGTGGCTTCTTATCTAAAAGGCTGTAAATCCGTTGCGATAGGTGATACGACTTGGAGCAGATTCACAATCGATCTACACAAGAGAATGCCAAACACTGGTTTATTCAGAGCTAGCTTTCTTACAAGTCAATTGCGAGCAATCAAAAGCTTGGATGAACTAGACAGACTTCAACAAGCTTCATCTGCAGTAGATAAAATTGCCCACCGACTGCAGACAGGGAACATTGATCTAGTAGGCAGAACTGAGAAGGAAGTTTCTGAGGAACTTGGGCGTCAAATAATTGAAGAGGGTCACGAGAAAGTTAATTTTGCGATAGTAGCTGCAGGAGAAAATGCTGCCAGCCCCCATCACGAAGCTGGCTCTAGAATAATCAGAGATTCCGAAATTGTCCTATGCGACTTCGGTGGAACAATGTACGGAGACGACGGAGTTGGTTATTGCTCCGACATTACACGATGTGTATGGACAGGAACTCCACCCCAAGAATTTGTAGAAATGTATGCAGTGCTTCAGGAAGCCCAGTATGAACAAGTTCAGGCCTGCATCGAAGGTACATCAGCCCAGCAGGTAGATAGAATAGGAAGAGGAATAATTACAAAAGCTGGTTACGGCGAATATTTTGTACACAGGACAGGTCACGGTATCGGAGTAGAGGCCCATGAAGAGCCCTACATAGTTGAAGGAAACACAGAGCCGCTGAAATCAGGAAACGTCTTCAGTATTGAACCTGGTATCTATATTCCAGAGAAATGGGGAATTAGGTTAGAGGATATAGTTGCTGTTACCAACAAAGGACCGCGCTCTCTTAACACTACCAATCACGATCTAGCTACGTTCTAGAAGAAAATGATTGATTTCCAAGCTTCAACTTTTCTTCTCCAATGGGCAACCGGTGGCCTGCTGTTTCTTTGGGTTTCAGGGAAAACGAGATTAATAGGGCTTGGATATGGATGGACAACGCGTATCACCTACATGGCAATAGCTGGCATAGGCTTGGCTGTTGCCTTCGTGGGAGAAACAATTTGGGTAAGAGAAATTTCCTCAATTGGGCTACTGGTCTCAACAAACGTTGCACTTGTAGTTTCTATCTTTAGAAGAAAAGCGGGCGCCCAGGGTCAGCGACAATTGAAAGAATCACGTACCAGCCGTGTAGCAGCGATGCTTGGTAATAATATTCAAGACAGAACTGATCATGCTGAGTACCAAAAAGAATTTCCACCCAACTTAGATTTGATAGCCCCCTGTATGGGCGCTATCGGACTCATAGCCGGTGCTATTGATGCTGGTGGTCCAACATGGTTATCCATTTCGAGAACTTTAATAGGAGCCGCATTTCTGGGCGCCGTCTCGAACTCTATGCTTTTAGGCCATTGGTACTTGGTGCAACCTGGATTATCTCGTGAACCGATTTTTACTTTGGTAAATTGGACAGGCATTCTCTGGTTGCCAGAACTGATTCTCCTATGCTTGCCGACTGGGATGCTATCAGTTCTTAACGGCACGATAGACGATAACTACAATGGCTTGCTCGGTTGGTTCTGGGTCGCCTGCGTCGTTGCGACAATAGGTCTAGTAATAGTCACAAAAATGGCATTAAAAGAAAAGGAGTATTCGGCAGTTATGGCAGCCACCGGCCTTATGTATCTCGCAATCCTGACTGCATTTGGGATGGACTTAGTTGCACGCATCCTATTAGATGCATGAGTTCTCCTTCAAGAGAATTCTTATATAAAATTTAATAAACGATAGACAGAAGCAAAATGGAAGAAAAGAATCAACTCAAAAACAAAAAGACCAAATTCAAAGTAATAGGTGCCGTCTCCATACTGCTTTTGATACTTATCGCATTCCTTGCATGGTTCTTCATCATAAGGGACACCTCTCCTGCAACTGTCACTAGCGACGAAGCAATCGACGCAAGAAACCAGACTCTCAGCAATTGCTCAGATGAAGGAACAGAAGATGTCAACGGGACATGGGTAGTTGCCAACGATTGTGGAACTTTTGATGAAACTTGCCTAACTAAAGTTTGCGGAACATCCTTTGCTGGCTTCCGCATCAAGGAAGAACTTGTAGGAGTAGGGGGAAAAACAGTTGTCGGAAGGACACCAGATGTAAAGGGTTCTCTAGTAATCATTGATGAAACTATTACGACTCCGGACGCAGAACCACTAATAACTGTAAACATGGCAAGTTTGATGACCGACAACACGGCAAGAGACAACGCCTTAAAAAACCAAGCAATTGAAACATCCAAATTCCCCACGGCAACATTCAGTATCACAGAGCCAATAAGCTTCAGTAATCAGACGGAGAGTCTTGACGGCTTTGAAACTGATGTCACTGGGACCTTAACTATTCACGGTGTAAGTAGAGAAGAGATAATAACCATCAATGCTTCATTCAACGGGAATACAATCCTCATCTATGGAGAACTCGGCCCAATATTGTTGAAAGACTATGACATAGAAAAACCACGATCCGCCGTCGTGCTATCAGTTGAGGATAATGCTCTAATGGAATTTCAAATATTTTTCAAAAAAGCAAAATAAGTTGAAACAGAGAAGACCCCAAAGCGCATCAATGCTTAAGAAACCGCTATCGTCAAACATATGAAAATCTACACAAGAAAAGGCGATGACGGTACTACGGGTCTTTTCTACGGTGGGCGAGTCAAAAAAGACTCGCTCCTCCCTACAGCTTACGGAGAAGTTGACGAAGCACAGGCAGCAATCGGTCTCGCAAGAGCTCATATTTCTGAAAATTCATCATTAGATAAACTCCTAATCGATATCTTAAGAGACTTATGGGTTCTAATGGCCGAACTTGCAACGCTGCCAGAAAACAGAGAAAAGCTAGAGCCCGAAACTAGCCTCACAACTCAAGAGATGGTCACGAAACTTGAGATCGCAATCGATAATTATTCAGATAAGTTTGAAATGCCAAAAGAGTTTATTGTTCCAGGCCAGAACACTTCAGCATCTTACTTCGACCTTGCAAGAACAGTTGTACGAAGGGCGGAAAGAGCAGTGCTCAAAATTGAACTAGAAGACTCATACGTGGTCCCTTATCTAAATCGACTATCCGACCTTATGTGGATAATTGCCAGAACTCAAGAGAAGATAACTTTAACAGCAAGAGAAAAAGAGGAATAGAATGCCAATAGAAGCAAAGCTATCTGCCAAAAAACCAGCAAGAACAGACCTTCTTGCATACATCATTACTAAAGAAGAACTCGATAGACCACCATCCGAATTTGAAGCTAATTACCTGGAATCTCACGACTTCAAAGGAGAAGAGGGGCAAATACTATTTGCACAACACAATAACTATTCACTAGTCCTCATCGGGATAGGAGAAGAGTCATTGGTTTCAGCAGAAAAACTCAGACAGGCAGGAGTGAAACTTCTTAGAGGAATTAAAAACTTTAAATCTATTACAGTAGATATTGGAAGCTGCTCATATGCAAATGAACAGAAAGGACAAGCTGTTCAGGCATTTTTGGAAGGCGCATTCCTTGGGGAATATGAATTTAATCTCCTTAAATCAAAACCTGAAAAACCGGTAAAACGAACCATCAATATCCTTGGGTCAGGAGCTAATCTAAAGAAAGCAATCAGCAGAGCAGAATCAATTTCTTTCGGAGTGAACACTGCTAGAGATTTCGTTAACCTGCCAGGTGGAGATTTAACACCTGTGGTCTTTGCGAGGAAAGCTTCCGTATTGGCTAAAGAGAATGGTATGAGCGTAAAGGTACTTGATGGGTTAGCAATTAAAAAAGCAAAGATGGGGGGCATCCTAGGGGTAAACCGAGGGTCTACACAACAACCGAGATTCGTTCAACTTACTTACAAACCCCAAAAAAGCTCAACTAAACATATCGTGCTAGTTGGCAAGGGAGTTACTTTTGATGCTGGGGGATTATCTATTAAAACTGCTGTGGGGATGTCAACTATGAAATGCGATATGGGTGGTGCTGCCGCAGTTCTTGGATCAATGCTAGCTACAGCCCAGATAGCCCCAAATGTTAAGGTGACAGGCCTAATTCCTTTAACAGATAATATGCTAGGCGGAGACGCTACTCGGCCAGGCGATGTGCTCCGCATAAAGAATGGAAAAACAGTTGAAGTCCTCAACACTGATGCGGAAGGTCGGCTCATACTTGCAGATGCGCTATCGGTAGCTTCTGATATGAAAGCAGATGCAATAATTGACCTTGCCACGTTAACAGGGGCATGCATGGTGGCTTTGGGAAGTCAATACGCTGGTTTGATGGGCACGGACGAAACGCTTATTGAATCACTTAAGCAAGCTGGAAAGCAAACCGGAGAAAGGGTATGGCATTTGCCACTGCCTGATGAGTATCGATCGCAACTTGACTCAAATATAGCGGATGTAAAAAACATTGGAAGTAATTGGGCTGGGGCATTAACTGCAGGTCTTTTCTTAAAAGAATTTGTATCTGAAGAAGTTCCATGGGCCCATCTTGACATTGCAGGCCCAGCGTTCGCAGATGCTCCTTGGGGAGAGCATCCCAAAGGGGGAACGGGGTTTGGTGTTCGCTTGCTCGTTGACCTTATCGAGAACTTCTAAACCTCACCGAAAGAGTCAAGTTATATGATAAGACGGCGTATACGACTATTGACCCTGTAACAGTTCCAAGCAAGTAAATTAAGCCTGTCCAGCCGCGAGAACTCACTTGGTCTGGGAGAGATTCAACACCTACTGAAGCTAGGCAAGTAATCGTAAGAGCAACGTTCATAAGCAAATGGCTTAGCGAGGTCGGAGTCTCAGTTTTTCCGAGGCAACCACACGGCATTGGTTCAGGCAATCTGATGATGTGCCAAGTCACAATAGAGAAGATGAAAAACCAAGTCGCTATCACCAACGGAAAAATTTTTCCAGCGAAGACTATTGCTAGAAGACCGGATGAGAATTCGCATAAGCCAATTATTTGAACAAGTCTCGTCGAAGAAGGAAAACGTAACTTTTCCCAAGCCTTACTGCTTAAATGCGGGCTAGTTAATTTTGTAGCGCCTCCAATAGCAAGCAATTGGCAAGCTATGAAGAATAGAATTGAGTACAATCTTTCGTTTCTTTCATCTGTTAACCATTGATTCTGTGAACTGTAGCCGGCACGCTAGCATTCATAGTGTGGATAAGAGCAAATCATCAAAAAAACTTCTAGAAAGCGCAAAACTAGCAGTTTCTCAAGCATCTAAGATTGTGATAATTACGGGTGCGGGAATAAGCACAGACTCAGGTATACCTGACTTCAGAGGACCTAATGGAGTCTGGACAAAAAATCCAGAAGCAGAGAAAGCCTCAAACATTCGCTACTATACAACGTCGTCAGAGATCAGAAAGAAAAACTGGGCGCTCAGGGCGTCTGGTGACCTTTGGCCGAATGTATTACCCAATGATGGTCATAAGGCTCTAGCTAAGATAGGAGATAGGTTGCATCTACTCATAACTCAAAACGTCGATGGTTTACACCAACTAGCAGGAACTCCTGAGAAGCGGATAGTCGAAATACATGGGAATACTCGAAATGTGGCCTGCCTGGAATGTGATTATCTAGCACCTATGGAAGAAGCTCTAGAAAGAGTCAGAGACGGTGAGGAAGATCCTCATTGTAAGATATGTGGTGGGTTGCTTAAGTCAGCAACTATTTCTTTTGGTCAATCTCTTATTACCGAAGACCTACTGAGATCCGAAGAATCTATACATGAATGTGACCTTTTAATGGCGATTGGGACATCTCTAACGGTTGGACCGATAAATAGGGTTGTCCCAATGGCACATAGCCTTGCTAAGCCTATTCTGATCCTCAACGGGGAACCAACCGAATATGATTCGCTGGCTACTTATTTAATAAGGGCTGATATAAGTTCCACTCTTGGTGAAATTTGCCAAACGACCAGTACATAGTTGGAATTCAAGAACTTGAAATTAAAATAGAACATGGCTAATTTCCGAGAATTGTTGAAACAAACAAAATCTGAAATAAAGGAAGTCTCAACTGTTGAAGCAGAGCGCCTCCTCTTGGAAGGCTGGGTTCTCCTTGACGTCCGCGAACCCGATGAATACGAACAAGGTGCCATAAATGGCTCAGTACATATACCTCGAGGTAATTTAGAAGCCTCAATTGAGAGCAGATTTCCTGACAAGGAAACAAAAGTCATAGCAATGTGTGCAGGCGGTGCTAGATCGGCTTTTGCTGCTAAAACCCTCAGTGAGCTGGATTATGTCAACGTTGTTTCTATGGACGGTGGATTTAACCGTTGGAAAGATGAAAGCCGACAGTGGGAAATTCCTCCAGTTCTAACTAGCAATATGAGAAATAGGTATCAAAGGCACCTGCTTCTTCCTGAAGTTGGTGAAGCAGGGCAACTAAAATTACTCAACTCAAAGGTACTCTGCCTTGGTGCTGGTGGGCTGGGCTCCCCGGCAGCATTGTATCTTGCAGCTGCAGGAGTCGGGACTTTAGGAATAGTGGATATGGATGTCGTAGACGAATCAAACCTTCAAAGGCAGATCTTGCATAACCACCAAAGAATCGGTCAAGCAAAAGTAGATTCAGCGAGGCAGACAATTACTGAGTTGAATCCTGATGTAGAAGTCAGAACTCATAATGTCAGGCTTGACTCTTCAAATATAGAAGAGATTATCAAGCAGTATGACCTTGTCGTAGATGGCGCGGATAACTTTCCTGTAAGATACATGCTGAATGATGCGTCGGTAAAGCATGGAATTCCAGTTGTTCATGGCTCAATCTTCAGGTTTGAAGGCCAAGTTACAGTATTTGATCCAAAGAAGGGGCCTACCTACCGAGATATGGTACCCGAA
>CENX01102869.1_pt1 | contig 11156 bp, 10 predicted proteins | sample 361321 | NCBI WGS metagenome assembly CENX01 (sample SAMEA2619678, study PRJEB7988) | marine metagenome | isolation source: saline water (ENVO:00002010), including | reverse complement strand
GAATATACTATCCTGAGATAGTCGAATGGCATAACAAAACTGGTCTCACCTAAACCAATACCATGAGTAAATATACCTTGACCAACTATTCCAAATACTCCGGCTAGAATCATCAGAATTAATTCTAACGTTGTCGGCGTCTGCCAAGTCATAACTGCAGGAATTAGAGAAAAAATTGTAGTGAAAGCTGCAAAATAGAACATTATTGTCACCGTATGTTCTGTTCGAGTTAAAATTTTTACAGTCAGAACAACCAAAGAGGCGAAAAAAGCTCCACCTACCGCGGAAAAAACCCATGGATTAAACTCTCCAAAAAATGGGTTTGTAATCATAACAATTCCAATAAAACCCGTCACGGTAATCATCTTCCGAGTGGTATTAACTTTTTCACCCAAGAATAAAGCAATTATTAGAATAATGAATAGAGGACGCGAAAATTGAATTGTTACTGTATCAGCGAGAGCAATGTGAATTAGGGCGAGAAAAAATAATAAATTACCCATAAAACCATAAAAACCTCTGGCGAAATGATAATGAAGTTTCTCCGTATGAAAGATCTTTATTCCCATGCGGAAAACTACAGGTAAAATAATCAAAAACCCTGCTAAAAATCGAACAAACAGAACTTGGTAAGCTGGAAGAGTTTGCACCAGATGTTTAACAATCGCAGCCATTATAATGAGCAATAATCCACCCAGAGCAACTAAAAGAGCCCCTTTGATATTATTAGAAATATTTCGCCAAATAGAGATAAAAGAGTGGTACATTTTCCTAATCGGTCTCGGATATGGTTTTATAACTACTATATTATCAATGAAAGTCTATACGTGAAATATAACAGTTAAATTTTTTCTCAAAGGTTTTGCTATGCTAGATTGCCGATGATATTAAATATGGTTAGGAATTGAGCTAATAAATTATTTAACGTATGGGGATTTGCCCTTAGACAAATTTATAACTAGCCTAACCTAAGATGTGCCAAATTTCTATAACAATAAATTGTATTAATGATTTTTCACCTCCCTAACTTATTAAAAAAGCAAGAAATGCAGGTAATTATTACCATAACAATGGTAACTATGATGGGAGGATCTGTCATCTCGCCCGCATTACCAGTAATTCAGAGTGCTTTCAGTATTCCAACAGCTTCTATTGGATTGGTAATGACAGCGTTTAGTATTCCAGGTATTATTGCTATTCCAATAGTTGGCGCATTAACTGATCGATATGGTCGTAAGCAAGTTATTATACCCTTATTATTATTGTATGGCTTAGCTGGTGGTTTATGTTTCTTTGCCCCCAACTTTGAAGCTCTTATTGCCCTTCGTTTTCTCTCTGGGATAGGAGCGAGTTCTCTAGCAACTTTAACTCTAATTTTATGTGGTGATTTCTTCATCAACGATGAGCGCTCTGAGGCGCTGGGTTATCGAACCGCTTTTGGACAATTTGCCAACGGTACACTTCCGGTTATTGGTGGAATATTAGCCGTGTTAAGTTGGCAGTTCCCATTTCTCTTATATTTGTTAGCCCTACCGGTAGCATTTTTCGCAATGATGACCCTCTCTGATAAACCTTCAACCGAAAAATTTAAAATGGCTGAATACCTCACAAATTTAAAACTTGGACTAGCAAATTTTAGAATACGTTGTTTGCTTACTATTGCTCCAACTTTAATGATTTTTAATACAGGCATTGTTTATACGTATTTACCTATTTATCTCTCTCAAGAGTTTAAAATTTCACCCGCACTTATTGGGTTGATTATTTCGACTCGAATAATTGCCAGTACTTTCGTCGCCTTCTTAATTGGCAAAATAACAAAGATAGTAAAAGAAGAGTTTCTAGTCATCTTTTCATTTTTAATACTGGCCATAGCCGCCACAATGGTGCCTATGATAAAACCTTTGGAATACATTTTTGTACCAGTATTACTAATGGGGCTTGGAATAGGAATAGGCCTACCAGCTTTCCAAAAGCTTTTAATAGACGAAACTACTGCCAAATTAAGAGCAGCTATAATGTCTGCGAACGGAGTAACCAATCGCCTTGGTCAAGCGAGCGGACCAATCTTGGGAGGCTTTTTATACGAATTTGGTGATTTTGAGACTGTATTTTTTGGTAGTTCAGCTTTTCTTATTTTAATGATATTATTTCTAAGCCTTACTCTTTTTACTGATAAGCTCAGAAATATTTGAATATTATTTTTATTTAGCCTCTTAATCGCAGTTTTTTGATACTTGAAAATAATTTAGTTGGATACGCTGATTAATTCCATTAACCCTAACACCTTGATGCCATTGATTGGAATAGGGCGTTCTTGGATGAAAATTTTTCAAATTAAGCCATAATCGCCAGAGCGTTCTCTTTCGATCAGAATCCGGCCAGTCATCAAAAGCCGTACGAGTATGAACGACAGTATAATTATTAACGAACTGAATATCTCCTTGTTTTAATTCCATTTTCGCATGAAAATCTTCGGCAATTGACTCCATCAGTAAAATGCCCTCAACTTGCTCTGGTCGCATCTCCGGGACTCCTTCGAGGGCATGTCCCTTTTTGATATGTTTTGGACCAAAAGCAATGGATAGTGTATTATCTATAAAATTAAAAATTGGACTTTTGTAATAAGGAGCTTCACCAGAATTTTTCTCAGAATGTTTGGTCCAATAAAATGGCTGGCACATCAACTCAACTAGATCCGGTCGTCTCTTTAATAATTCGTTATAAATTAAGATAGAACTTGAGAGTTTTGAGAGACCTCCACTTTTGGCAGTATTTATACATAACAAACATACAATATCTGTCTGATCACAATGATAATCCATAGTCGCATTTGTTTGATACCCCCGATGATTGGGATCATTTAAATTTCTTTGTGCATCTACTACATGCCCAATCATATCTCCTTCTGAATTATTGGACTGAGCTTTACCAATATGTTTGCCAATTCCCCAATAAATTAACGCTGTCTCTAAAAGCGAGAGGTCATGCGTAGGCAACCCCCTATAAAGGCCAACACCGGGACCGTTTCTAACGCACAACATAATATTTCTCAATCGATCTCTAAATGGCCCCAAATCAAACATTTGTGGTGTCATTTTAAGTAAATTATTAGGGTTGTTTTTAAGTTTGGGAGCTAACTGCCGTGCTAAATCTACAAAATGCAGAATTTCTTGGTCTTTTGCTTCAAAAAGCCAAGATTTATCTAATTCAAAATCTTCGCCTTTCCAAATTGCATTTGTATCTAATATTTTTTTACCTTGAATAGCTTCAAAGGCTTTTTCCGACCCAAAATTAATTCCTGAATATTCTTCCATTTATGCAATTAATCTTTCCCTAAAACTTGTTGTTAATCGTTAAATATAATATTCCAAAAACTACTTTGCAAAGTAATCCCGTGTTCGGTTTGCAAAAGCTACAAGAGACAACATTACTGGAACTTCAACGAGAACGCCTACAACAGTTGTTAACGCAGCACCAGAATTCAAACCAAATAAACTTATAGCCACAGCTACGGCCAATTCAAAAAAGTTTGATGTTCCGATCAGAGCGCATGGCGCTGCAACATTAGACGGCACTCTCAAAATATAAGCTGCTCCATACGCAATAAAAAAGATACCATAGGATTGGATTATTAAAGGCACGGCAATCAAAAATATAAGTAATGGCTGGTCAATTATTATATGTCCCTGGAAACCAAAAAGAAGTGTGACCATTGCCAAAAGAGCCACAATTGATAGGGGCTTAATTCGTGTAGTAAACTTAGCTAATGATTTATTGACATCATTTGGTCGAAACAAAATCTTAAAGCGAGCTCGGGTCGCTATACCGGCTAGTAACGGCACTGCAACATATAAAACAACAGATAAAATTAAGGTTGACCATGGAACAACGATGTCAGTTACACCCAGTAAAAGAGCTACGATTGGAGCAAACGCAAATACCATAATTACATCATTTATAGAGACCTGAACTAATGTGTAGGTTGCGTCACCCTTTGTTAATTGAGACCAAACAAACACCATTGCGGTACATGGAGCCGCCCCAAGCAAAATTAGTCCAGCCATATACTGCTGAGCGTCCTCTGGTTCAATAATATCAACATAGAATACCTCAAAAAAAATAATACCGAGCACAGCCATCGTAAAAGGTTTTAAAAACCAGTTAACAACAAGTGTAATTAATAATCCCTTAGGCCGATCTGTTATATGGCGGAGGCTTGAAAGATCCACATTGACCATCATCGGATAGACCATGAACCAAATTAAAATAGCAACGACCATATTAACTGAAGCATATTCCAAAGTAGCCAGCACCTTGAAAAACTCTGGTAAGTTGTTTCCAAATATGACACCTAAGAACATGCATAGGGCAACCCAAATTGAGAGCCATTTTTCAAAGAAGCCAATCTCATTTAGTGTATTATCGGAATTCACTTTTCGAATAATCATATTAATAAAAGAATAAATAAATTTTGATTGTTAAATTAGAAAGTGGGTTGGTGAAAATTACAAGATTATGCATAATTTTAAGGTATCTTAAATTGACTATGGCAATTTTTGCATGTTCTGGCGATTAATCTAAAAGACTTAACTAGTTCATTAATGTTCGGCCGTTCAGAGGATGTTAACCGCCTCTCTAATCGTTCAGACTGGTTAAATAAATCCCGAGCAATTCCCGAAAAGCTGGACCAGGATTCCCATATAATTGGATTTGCTGCTGAGGTCATATCGATACTTTTTTCTAAAAACTGCTTTGTTAGGTTTTCTCCGCTATGGTCTTTAATCTCTATAATTATTGAACGTAAAGATTCAATATTATAATTATTCTGAGCTCTAAGAGTTAATGAAAAGGCCTTCATTGCCTTCCCTAAATTTTTCATTAAATCCATGCGCTCTTTAACTATACCAGTGGAATTTTCATGAGCCATTACAAAATTAATTTTTAATACGAAAACAAAAAGTATTATTATATTAAACTTTAAATACCTTATTTTTTATCTCCTAAAACCTAATGTAAGTATGCGAATAATATTATCCTAACGATACTTAAATAACCTTGCTTTATCCTATACTGAGATTTTACTTCGAGTGCGCGTGGGTCTTGCCCCCATATAAGTTATACCACTTGCATTAACCCCAAGGTTCACCATTAATTTTGCAAGTTCAATAGATGCTGTATAGCCCTCTAACACAGGAACATCCCAACCTCGATCTCTTAAACCCTTCTCAATGTGGGGCTGAAGAAAAAAAGTCATTGAACAACCGAGTGTTATAACTTCAGCCCCATCTTCAACAATCGCGGCTTCAGCCTGATCAACTGCTCTTTCAACAACAATATTCTGATCACCCTTAGCAACAGCTTCACACTGCACAGTTAACGTATCGGGATCAGTGTCTCCCGGTCTCGGCAGGCTATAACCTATACTCCTAATCGAGCGACATCTATGCTGCAATTGATGTGTACGAATTAGATCTCTGTAAAATACGTTATGCACACCTTCGATATCGATTATTGAAAAACTATCCCCTAACATCGTCGCTAAATACATTTGAGAAAAAGCGTTAGCTGTTACGACAACACCAAATTCTCGACCGATTTCTCTAGACTCTAGAAACCCAGGTTCACCACCACCCAACAAAATAGCGGCGTTATATTTACCAGTTTCGCAAGCTTGTCTCACACAACCCATCCGAGCTGTCGCAGCATGCGCAAACTCTTCACGGGTCTCAACTGACCAATTCCCGTAAGGCGGCTTTGCTCCCGGATGCAGTTCCCAATCAACGTCTTCAAGATGCTTTAGCACAAAGTCATTATTTAGTAACCGCTCTTCCTTGGGTTTATCTTTAGGAATAGAATATCCAGGAACAGTAAACTGATCCTCATCGGGCAAATGAAAAGGTGGAATTAAAATAAATTTATATTTAGAAATACTAGTCACTTGTTTCTCCTGTTTAGAATTATTAATCCATTTTCACAACGACTTTAATAGCGCCATCGGTTTGGTTTTCTGCATAACTTATAGCTGTATCAACTTCTTCGAGCGGAAATGTATGTGTGTGCAATGGTGACGGATCAAATCTCTTTTGCTGCAGCAAGCTCGCTGCTCTCCGCACAGCACTATTACCCTCTCCACGAATTCCAAACATATAAATATTATTACTTACAACATAAGCAAGATCCGTTGGCGTTAGGCCATTAGAAAACGCAGCAAGACACACTTTACCGCCACGATTTGTCATATGTAAAACTTGATTAACAACATCTGGAACACCAGAGGCTTCCACGGCAAAATCAACACCTTTACCGCCACTCAGGCTCTTAACTTTTTCTACGGGATCTTCAACTAGTGGGTTTATTACAAAATCAGCTCCCATTTTTTTAGCCATTTCACTTCGGTCTGAACGAGGTTCTGAGATAATTACTGGCGACGCGCCCAACGTCTTTGCAATAGCGATAAACATTAAACCAATTGGCCCTCCGCCAGCCACAACTACTGATTGTCCAGCAACCAAACCACCAAGAACGTCCAACCCATACATCGCTGTACCGGCTGTGACTGTGAGCGTTGCAACCTCATCACTCAGATAATCGGGAACAGGTACAAGTGTATTTATATTATTGACGGCGTACTCTGCGAACCCACCATCCGTTGTAAATCCATTGGCTCTGTGACCTTTTGATCTAAAACTATAATTGTGGCATGACGTATACATTCCCTCACGACACTTCTGACATCGGCCGCAGCCCGCATGCACCTCAACCGCAATTCTGTCACCCGGCTGCCATTCATCAACATTTGGCCCGGTTTTTACCACGGTTCCCATATACTCATGGCCCATGACAAAATCTTTATTAAAAGGAACTTCCCCTTCTACCATCGCGGGGTGTCCGTGGTGTAACACTTCAATATCAGTATGGCATACAGCAATTGCCCCAACCTTTACTAATACCTCTGATGATCCTGGTTCTGGAACATCTTTTTCTATCATCTTTATCTCATGAGGGCTACCAAGCACCCAAGCTTTCATGCTCTTTGGAATAATATAACTATTTTCCTGTTCAATATTTTTAATCATTTCATCCCCTCACTTAACGGTCATAACTATTTATCAACGTTTATATACTTAACATCTCTGAGAAAGAATATATGGATTGTCCCAAACAAAAACAAACATACTATCTTAAATTCGATTTTAATTGCATATACTAATTTACTATAATTTTAATCTTTTTAGCTTGGAACAGGTGTTCCATGCATACCTCGACGATTTTTTACTACCTCAATGCCACCATGCTTCTCAATAAGCGCAGCTTGACACGAAAATGCCGCCTCATTAACAATTTCAGGATTCAAAAAATCTCTCAACTTTTTTTCAAACTTCATCAGTATTTCTTCAGAAGCAACTAAACCTGATATATCCACTAACTCTTCTGGATCATTGATTAAATCATATAACTCTGGCTCATAGCCAACGTAATGGATATATTTATATTGACCATCTCTTAACATGAATGATCCAGACTTTGATGCTGCTGCGTGATATTCGGAGAGCACAACTCTTTCCAAATCTTCCGGTTCCTGAAGAATTTTGAGTAATGAACGCCCCTTTAGCGTGGAGTCTAAATTATGATCGTCTACACCTGCCAACTCCAGAATTGTTGGAAATAGGTCTATCAGAGAGACAGGTGTCTGAATCTTCATTCCTGATTGTATATCTGGACCCTTCATAATGAGAGGTATTCCAACCGACTCTTCATACATTACAGATTTACCCCAGAGACCTCGCGCACCGAGATTTTCACCATGATCACTCAGATAAATAATGTTTGTATTATTAAAAAATCCATAAGTTTTAAGCGAGTCAATAACTGAGCCCATCAGAGAATCAACGAAAGTACACAGACCCAAATAAGAGGCAATTGCTATTTTGCGGTGTTCATCATCTTTGAAGTATTTGTCAAATGTGTAGCAATTAGTAAATGCGTCCCACCAAGGATGGGATTTCATTAATGCAGAGGCTTTTTTTATAGGTCCAATACTATTAAGTGGATATAAGTCAAAAAATTTCTGAGGAACAATTAATGGAAAATGTGGGGCAATAAAAGACACAAATAGAACCCAATGGCCATTTTCATTTTGCTGAGATCTCAATCTTATCCATTCACAAGCTCTAGAAGCTATGTCTTGATCATATTTTGTATAACTAGTCTCTCCGGGTCCTATCTCCTCAGAATACCTTTTACTCTGAATTCTTTCAGACAAATCCGATCTAATTGATCCAACCAAATCACCAACACCTCCTGAAATATGCATTGGAATAATTTGCTCATCAAAACCAGTTAAGTCTTCTTCAAATCTGTAATGCAATTTTCCAACAGAGTTTACGTCAATTTTCTGCTGCTGCAAGATGTGTCCCCAACTCGGAATATCACCGTTATAGGCTGTCGCATTGTCCCAACAACCGGTTTCATGAACATAACGCCCCGTAGCTAAGCTCGCCCTCGCCGGGACACATATAGGGGAATTTGTGCAAGCGGAGTTGAATATGGAACCGTCATCAGCCAATGCATCTAAATTCGGCGTTTGAACCTGCGAGTTGCCGTAGCAACCTAGAAATTTTCGACTGTGCTGATCATCCATTAAAATTAGCAAATTATTTTTTTTCATCCAAATAATCCTTGAATATACAAACTCAGACAATTTCAACTAGCTTAAAGTTTTCGCCTAATGAAGAAAAGTACGATTTAATATTGTCATCGAAGCATTAGTGTCAATAAGTTTCAATAAATTTTGGAAAACCCGAATAAAAAATATTTGTAAAATTATACGCCGACCTAAGATCATGACATTTTTTTGAATTTGATAACTATTGAAGATATACTTTGTATAAAGAATATATATATTAAAAAACCAACAAGGAGAAAGTTAAATGCCAGTTTATAAAGCCGCAGATATGAAAGCAACACCAGACGTTAAAAATCCAAATATGATGATGAAGCAATTTGGAGGAGACCTAATAAAAGTTGGTATTGTCACCTATAAAACTGGAGAAGCGCCTTTACCACACTCGCATCCTAATGATGAACAATGGCTTTATATGCTGGAGGGTCGTGTAGCACATTTGCTTGATGACGAAATTTTCATCATGGGACCAGGAGATCTTGTCCATATTCCAAGAAATACGGTTCATGGGATAAGAATATTGGATAGCCCATGCAAATTCTTTACCTGCAAAAGTCCGGCTGGCTCCGGGGGATTGAGTGAAGATTATACAGACGTTCCGAATGTAGAGGAGCTAGTAAAGAGATTAGAAGATGTTAAATAAAAAATTATTACGCGTATGGGCTAGTAGATAACAATCTACCCTAAAATATTATCAGTTGTAAAAAGGCAACATAAAAGACCCATTTAGTTGTTTAATTTTTTACCGAGAAAAAAATTTATTTATTGATCTCAGTCTTAATTTTCTATTGACTCTTATATAAGAGTACTTTTATCTAACCTTGTCGAATGTTATATCTCTGGTTACTATGCACGCTGTAATGAGTAAGTAGTTAGGATACTTGTTCGAGGTCTTGAGACAACCCAGTTTCATAGATCAATCTTAATTATCAATGGGAGAAGAAAATGACGAAACAAACTTATCTGCAAAAGGGGATTCTTGCAGCAGTCGCTGGCACAGTTTTGGCGATTAGTGGTGGTACTGCTATCGCTGGTGGACACGGTGCAAAATACCCAAATAAACCAATCACATTTATCGTACCTTATTCACCGGGTGGTGGATCAGATCAGCAGGCTCGCAGACTTCAGCCTGGATTGGAAAAAGCACTAGGAGTTAAGGTGCGTATTATATACAAAACTGGCGGCGGCGGAGCTGTTGGTTTCGGTGAGCTATGGCGGTCAAAAGCTGACGGCTATACTATAAGTAATGTGGTCGTTCCAAACATTGTTATTGCCGGTAATAAGCCCAGCGTTGGCTTCAAGGCGGGTAAATTTTCCTACATTGGCATGACAGAACGAGCCGTAGGTGCACTAATGGTACCAAAGGGCAGCAAGTTAACATCTCTGAAGGCCTTTATCGCCGCAACTAAAGCGAACCCGGGCAAAATAACAGTTGCGGGTGTAGGAAGCACCGGTAAAGTGAATATGCAAGCACTCGCTGATATACTAGGTATTAAATATACTTATGTGCCAGTTTCGGGCGGCGTAGGTAAAATGATTCCAATGCTTGTGGGTAATCACGTTAATGCTGGGATGACCGCATCCAACCACGCAGTTAAGCATAAAGCAAAGTTGAATGCATTAGTAGTTGCTGGATCAAAAGCAGTTCCAGCACTTGGTGGTGTTCCAAACGAAGCGAAATGGGGATATATGACGACTTGGGGTGTTATGGCGCCTCCGGGAACTCCCGCTGACCGCGTGAAAACCCTAAACGCAGCGCTTTTAAAAGCAACACGAGCTCCAGCAGTAGCAAATGCGATTTCTAAGGGTGGTTATGAAAATATGTATCAGACGCCTGCTGAAGCAGCAGCATATGTTGGAGAAGCAGTCAAGAAATTCGGAAAATAACCAATTTCCGAATATCAGTTTAACCCAGTACCAATTATATTGGTACTGGGGATAAACTAAACACCCGACATAAAATGTAGGTTATTAAATAACAAGTTACCGTATGCTTAAGAAAATGTCCCTTCCAAGTTCTATTCGATGCATATGATGATAGATTTAGGAAATTCTCAATGATCGAAGGTCTTCTTCAAGCGGTTACGCTATCAACTCTGATGTGGCTCACTTTAGGCGTTATGATCGGAATGATAGTGGGTACTCTGCCGGGGTTGACCGCCACTATGGGAACAGCACTCCTAGTACCCTTCACTTTTGCTTTGCCAACAGGTGAAGGTATTGCCATGCTTGGTGGACTTTACGTTTGTGCAATGTTTTCTGACGCCATTCCGGCATGTCTCGTCAATACACCGGGGACCCCTGCCGCAATGGCAACTGCATTTGATGGGCACCCAATGGTGATACAAGGCCGCGGACAAGAAGCCATCGTAGCTTCGTGTTTCAGCTCCGCATTAGGAACATTATTTGGAGCAGGATGTTACCTACTGCTCGCTTGGCCATTAATTACGATAGCGCTTAAATTTGGTCC
>CENX01047315.1_pt1 | contig 11164 bp, 8 predicted proteins | sample 361321 | NCBI WGS metagenome assembly CENX01 (sample SAMEA2619678, study PRJEB7988) | marine metagenome | isolation source: saline water (ENVO:00002010), including | reverse complement strand
TATATCTGCGTTAGAAATTGAAATAATTATTAAATTTTTCGACGATGAATAGTTTGTGCTATTTCGTCCGTTTCAATTTGTTCTAGGGTTTGCGCTCTTTGTTTTTCGTTTTTCACCGCTTCATCACGGACAATTTCTGCTTTTCGCATCTCCCCATAGGCATGCGCAACCTTCTCCCGCGAACTTTCATATTCTTCTTCTTTCACCCTTATGGCAGCGGTCAACCATTCTCTCTGACGAATGACGCCACTTGCGAACTCGTTATAGAGAAATCGAGCCTCCAAAGACTCTGAAGCTATCTTTTGCTCAACTTTTAGGCTTTCATTTAATCTAATCATTTCATCCTGCAACATATTAACTTCATTTAATATATCGCCTGATTCACGCCGTCTCTCGTCAAGCTCAAACTCCCGCAACCGAACAAGTTTTTCGAATTGGCTCACGTTGTTCTAACTCGTTTGTAAATCATCTACTTCCACACTTTCATCAATTGGCCGCTGATCACTGACTTCGAGTGGCTCTGATTCTGTTTCAATTTGAGGATCATTAAAATCCAATATTGACGATAAATTTGCATAGCCTTCTTCGATGTTAACCCTCTCATTTTTTTCCTGAGCTAAAAAATTTTCTATTTCAGGATAGTGTTTAATCGCCTCATCTAAAAGGGGATCACTGCCTCGGCGGTAGGCCCCTAATCTAATCATATCAGCCATTTGTTCATATGATGCCATCAGTCCACGAGCCTTACCAACAATCTCATTCTCTTGTAAAGAATTACAATCAGGCATCATCCTTGAGACACTTTTTAAAATATCAATGGCAGGATATCTTCCTCGATCTGCTATTGATCTAGATAATACAATATGGCCATCGAGTATTCCGCGCACTGAGTCGGAGATTGGTTCATTAAGATCATCTCCCTCTACTAACACGGTAAATAATCCAGTTATTGTACCCGTACCTTGAAGACCTGGGCCGGCGCGCTCGAGGAGCTTTGGTAATTCAGAGAATACCATGGGAGTATAGCCCTTACTTGCAGGAGGTTCTCCTGAAGCTAATCCTATTTCTCTTTGTGCCATAGCGAATCGGGTTACACTATCCATCATACACATGACATTCTTTCCTACATCTCTGAAAAATTCAGCAATCGCAAGGGTCATATATGCGGCTTGTCTCCTCATTAATGGTGACTCATCTGAAGTTGAGGCTACAATAATACTTTTTGATAAACCCTCTTCTCCCAAATAATCTTCAATGAATTCTTTAACCTCCCTTCCACGTTCACCAACTAGGCCTATGACGTTTACTTCTGATGATGTAAACCTTGCAATCATGGCCATCAAAATAGATTTTCCAACACCGGAGCCTGAGAAAACGCCCATCCTCTGCCCGTGACACATCGTTACGAAGGTATTTATTGCTCTGATTCCAACATCTACCTTCCCTCCCAACCGCTCACGTTTATGGGCTGGAGGCGGAGCACCTCTAATCTCGTACCCCTTCGGTCCTTCTTTGAGCGACGGCCCACCATCCATCGGCTCCCCCATCGCGTTCACCACTCGACCAAGCCAGTTCTCATCCGGATACACCAACGGATCTGAGTCTCCAATTTCCGCTTCACTCCCGATACCAATACCATCTAGAGGACTAAACGGCATGGCCATCGCTCGTTCATCTCGGAACCCTACCACCTCACAAGTAACTTTATCCCCTCGCTTACCCCTTAAATGTAAACGGTCTCCTATTGATAAAGCGCGCTCTACTCCTCCAATCTCTACCATCATACCTAAAACCGACGTGACACGACCAATTACAGAATAATCTGGTAGTTTCTCAATTTCTGAAGCTAAATCGCTTAAGATAGTTTTCATAGATTTCACGCACGCTGTATAACCAATTTAGACATTTGTACTCTAATTATAGCATGATTTTTGATATATTTGAAAAATTCGGAAATCAGGAGCTCAAAACACACTTTGACGATGCAATCTATGAAATTTAAAATGAAAGTTTAGGATTTAGCGGAATTTAATCAAAAATCTTTCTGTTATCACGATAAAAATTTTTACAATGACCCTCACCACCACTAAATTGATTAATAAAGAAGTTTAATTCCAAAATGAGTTAGTTAATTGTAAAGTTAATAGTCTTAAACATAATACCAAACAGTGAATGGAAATACTGGAATGTCCGATATTTCAGCTCCTGGGGGAGTTAAAAATGGTTCTGCCGAAAACAAAGGAAATACAAATTTCCAAAGAGGAAGCGGCCAAGGAAGACGCAAGGGTCGCCCTTTCCTAAAGGGCCGTCAGATTGACCCTACAGCGCTTGCTGAAGTAAAGAACACGCTTGGCCATCGCCCCAGAAAGCGAGACTTACTGATAGAACACTTACATCTATTCCAAGATAAATTTGGTTATTTGTCCTTAGCTCATCTAGCTGCACTGGCTCATGAAATGAAAATGGCGATGGCAGAAGTATATGAAGTTGCTACCTTTTACGCCCACTTCGATGTTGTCAGAGAAAATGAATGTCCCCCACCGGCAATCACGTTGAGAGTTTGCGATAGTCTTACTTGTTCTATGTTCGGGGCAGAACGTATTCTCTCCGAACTCAATGCTTCACTAGATAACAATTTTCGCGTCGTCAGAGCTCCTTGTATTGGAGCCTGCGATAAAGCTCCCGTCGCAGCTGTTGGGCATAACTTAATAGAAAATGTTAGCTCAGAAAAGCTAATTGCAAATGCCAAAGCAGCTTTGTCAAACGAGCTGCCTCACAGAGAAATAAATCCAATCAGGTTAGATGAATATCTCGAGTTAGGTGGTTATAAACTATTAAAAGAATGCCTCTCGGGCCAAATAACCCAACAGGGTTTGATAGCAGAATTAGGAAAATCCGCTTTGAGAGGCTTGGGCGGGGCAGGATTTCCAACATCAAAAAAATGGGATTTAGTTAGGGCGAATAATGGTAGAAAAGCTTTAGCTGTGAATGGTGATGAAGGTGAACCGGGAACCTTCAAAGATAGACTCTATCTGGAAAATGATCCTCATAGGACATTGGAAGGAATGTTAATAGCTGCTTGGGCTGTGGGAGCGGAAGATTGTTACTTCTATCTCCGCGACGAATATCCTGAGATTCGTCATATTCTAGAAGAAGAAATTTCTTGTTTAGAAACCGAAGGTTTAGTAGCTCACACAAGAATACATCTCCGGCGCGGAGCCGGAGCTTATATTTGCGGTGAAGAATCGGCTATGATCGAATCTATCGAAGGCAAACGAGGATATCCGAGACACCGGCCACCCTACGTGGCTCAAGTGGGTGTTTTTAATCGACCTACATTGGTGAATAACATTGAAACGCTTTTTTGGATTAGAGATATCATTGAAAAAGGTCCAGAATGGTATAATGAACAAGGTAAAGAGGAACACCCTGGGTTTAGAAGTTATTCTGTATCCGGGAGGGTAAAGAAACCAGGGGTTAAAATGGCTCCAGCAGGCATCACCGTTAAGGAGTTAATAGAAGATTACTGCGGCGGTATGTTAGATGGACACCTTTTTCATGCCTATTTACCGGGTGGTGCATCAGGAGGGATTTTACCAGCTAAAATGGACGACTTGCCTTTAGACTTCGGGCAATTAGAACAATACGGATGCTTTGTCGGAAGCCATGCCGTTGTCATTTTATCAGATAAAGATTCAGTAAAAGAGGCTGCCCTAAATTTACTTCGCTTCTTTGAGGACGAGAGTTGCGGCCAGTGCTCTCCATGTCGAGTGGGCACCGAGAAAGCTGTAGCACTTATGAAAAGTGAGGAGTGGGACAAGCCACTATTAACAGATCTGGCAACCACGATGCGCGACGCATCAATTTGCGGCCTGGGTCAGGCAGCAAGCAATCCACTAACGGCCGTATTACGATTTTTTCCTAACGAAACCTGATAAGTCAAGGTGATTGGAAATTTTATTTATATAATAGATTTAATGGTTTATATTATTGCATCAAAGTAGTTTATGCTTATTGGGATAATGAAAAAAATATGAGTAAACTAATTAACTTTGTTTTGAATGAAAAACCAGTATCTGCGGACGAAACCGAGACTATTTGGGAGATAGCTCATAGGTTAGGTATTGAAATCCCTCATTTGTGCCACAAGCCTGCGGATAGTTACAGGCCAGACGGAAACTGCCGGGCATGTATGGTGGAAATTGAAGGCGAACGAACGTTAGCGGCATCATGTATTCGAAAACCAACAGACGGCATGAATATCTCAACAAATTCAGAGCGTGCAAAAAAATCTAGGGAAATGGTGTTAGAGCTATTAACCGCAGATCAACCAGAAAGGAAAGTAGCACACGATCCTGATTCCACTTTCTGGAACTTTAATGCAAAAACAACAACAACTCCTAGCAGATTTCCAGCACATACAACACCTAAGCCCGACTCAAGTCATCCAGCTATTGCGGTCAATATGGACGCTTGTATTCAATGTGGTTTGTGCATTCGAGCCTGCAGGGAAATTCAAGTTAACGATGTAATAGGAATGGCCGGACGCGGGCCCAAAGCTCATATTGTTTTTGACCTTGGTGATGATATGGGAGACAGCACGTGCGTGGGTTGCGGAGAATGTGTACAAGCGTGCCCAACGGGTGCTTTAATGCCAAAAACAGTTTTAGATGAAAATGGCGTATTAGCCAAAACCCCTGATCGTAAGGTCGATAGCCTTTGTCCATACTGTGGCGTAGGGTGCCAACTGACTTTCAATATTAAAAATGACGAGATTATCTCAGTTGATGGAAGGGCAGGCCCTGCAAACCGGAGTCGTTTGTGCGTAAAGGGTCGTTATGGTTTTGATTATGTGCATAATCCGGCACGATTAAATGTTCCCCTTATTCGGAGAGAAGGCTCTCGTAAAACCGCAGAACTACCCAATGAGCCCCTCTCCAATTTTAGGGAAGCAACTTGGGAAGAGGCTCTAGATAAGGCTGCAGCAGGCCTATCAGAAATAAGGGATCAAAATGGTGGCAATGCTTTAGCTGGTTTTGGCTCGGCAAAGGGGTCTAACGAGGAGGCTTATCTAGTTCAAAAGCTGGTAAGAACTGGTTTTGGAACTAACAATGTGGATCATTGCACACGTTTGTGCCACGCATCATCGGTCGCAGCTTTGATGGAAACAATTGGTTCCGGAGCGGTGACAGCACCATTTGCTGAGGCCGAAAACTCTGAAGTAATCATAGTAATTGGAGCAAATCCAACGATAAATCATCCAGTCGCGGCCACATTTATTAAAAATGCTACCAAAGCTGGCTCTAAACTGATCGTCATGGATCCAAGAGGACAGGCTTTAAGTCGTCACGCTACACATATGATACAATTTAAGCCGAGCTCAGATGTAGCCATGTTGAACGGTATGATCAATACAATCATAGGAGAAGGCTTGTATGATCAGCAATATGTAGATGGCTTTACTGAAGGATTTGAAGAACTTAAGAAAAGCACTACAGAATTTACCCCTGAACGAATGTCAGCCATTTGCGGAATTGAACCTAATACCATTAGAAAAATGGCTCGTATTTATGCGAAAGCAGAAAGCGCTTTAATTTTTTGGGGAATGGGCGTGTCTCAGCACACTCATGGAACAGACAATGCACGGTGCCTAATTTCTCTTGCATTGATTTGTGGTCATGTTGGGCGGGCTGGGTCGGGGTTGCATCCATTACGCGGACAGAACAACGTTCAGGGTGCGTCAGATGCCGGTCTTATCCCGATGTTTTATCCCGATTACAAACCGGTAGGAGACGATAACCAGATCAATAGATGGGAGAGCTTTTGGGGAACTCCGCTCGATCATCAAAAGGGTCTCACTGTTGTCGAAATCACCGAGGCTATGTATGAAAGAAAAGTTAAAGGCGCCTATGTGATGGGTGAAAATCCAGCGATGAGCGACCCTGATCAAAACCACACGCGAGAAGCTTTATCTCGTCTTAAACACTTGGTGGTGCAAGATATATTTATGACAGAAACTGCAGCATTCGCCGATGTGATTTTGCCCGCCTCAGCATTTCCAGAAAAAGACGGCACATTCACAAACACAGATCGCAGAGTTCAGATGGGAAGGAAAGCAATTAATCCGCCAGGACACGCGAAACAGGATTGGTGGATTATTCAAGAAATTGCAAACAGAATGGGTTTGAATTGGAATTATTCAGACCCAAGGGATGTCTTCTCTGAAATGCAACAAATGATGCCATCATTAAATGGAATTACATGGAATCGGCTCCTTAAAGAGAGCGCCGTAACATACCCTTGCGCCGATGAAAATTCCATTGGGGAAAGCATTATTTTTGCTGATGGCTATCCAACAGAATCTGGTCGAGGGAAACTCGTCCCCTGCGATATTCTTCCGCCCGACGAACAACCAGACACAGACTTTCCATTAATCCTTACAACTGGACGATTGTTAGAACACTGGCATACTGGGGCTATGACAAGAAGAGCGAGCGTCCTCGATACTATTGAGCCGGAACCGTTTGTCCATGTTAGCCCAACAGATCTTGTTAAATGGTTCATAAAACCAGGTGAGAAGGTTCGTGTAGCAACAAAGCGTGGAATGATAGAACTCTCCGCCCGAAGTGATACCGGAGTACCTGATGGGGTAATTTTTATACCATTTTGTTATAGCGAAGCGGCTGTAAATTTTCTCACTAACCCAGCATTAGATCCCTTTGGGAAAATCCCTGAATTAAAATTTAGCGCGGCTTCTCTTCAAAAAGTAGATCAACATGTCGCCGCTGAATGATAATTAGAATTCCATTCAAATAACTTGTCAAAAATTGAATTAAGTTTGGATAACGTACAATGTCTATAACTTATTTAGGCTATTTTTTTATTGCTTTGATAATTGGTTGCGGGGGGCCCGTTCAAGCCGGAATTAACAGCACGCTGGCCAAAACCTTGGGGCATCCATTACTTGGAGCTATTACAAATACTACAATTGCGACGCTTGTTATTTTTATTGTGATGATAACTTTCCGCGTCCCCTTACCATCCATAAAGACAATTTCCAGCGCACCGTGGTGGGCTTGGCTTGGAGGTTTCATTGGTGCTTTTGCTGTTTTTGGAGCGCTAAATTATGCTCCTAAAATGGGAGCTGCCGCTTATGTCTCCGTGACGATTCTAGGAATAGTAAGTGCCTCATTATTACTGGATCATTTTGGCGCGATAGGTTTTCAAAAGAACCCAATCACTTTGACCAAACTATTCGGCGCAGGACTAGTTGTCTGCGGCATGACTATAATACAATTTCAGCGGTGATATTGTTAAATGAGGCTAAACAACTCAATTCTCGGTCTTAACAACTTCCTAGCCAGCATCAACGACAGCAGAATAAAGAGGCTTACAATCGGTCCATATTGGATATTAGTCGAGGCGGAATACGGGACTGGGTTGGTTGCCAACCCTCAAACCAAGATATCGGCGAATTCAGTCAAAGAATATCAAAAAAAATTTAGTGGTAGCTCACTATACCAACTCGCATTAAGTGTAAAATCCGAAGATTTAATCGAGCGTGCTATTGGATGCGCTGCGATCAATGCCAACACTAATCATTATGGATTAAAGTTAGCCCAAGATAATGGACTTAGCTTGCCCAATCATAAAGACGAAAAAATAGTAGTCGTTGGCCGCTTCCCAAATTTGGAACAAAAAATCCCAACTGCTATCGTATTAGAGAGAAACCCTGGCCCAGGGGATCTTCCCGAGCATGAAGCGCCAAACGTAATACCTAACTGCACACAGCTCATAATAACCGCATCCACTTGGGTGAATGGAAGCTTACCTAGTTTACTAAAATTAGCCGAGACTGCGCATGTCAGCTTAATTGGTCCGGGAACCCCGTTCTCCCCGATATTAAAACAATATGGGCTCCATAGACTCGCCGGATTTTTGGTCCAAGAGCCTGACGAACTATCGAGACTAATACAAAAGGGAGCGGGGGTGCGCCAATTTAAACATTTAGGTGTTTTTGGAGTGCTGGAGCTTTAATTTGATTGATTATATTTCACCATCATTTCTAAGCATTTTTATCGCCTCGTTAAATGCTTCTGTGGTAAATTCTAGGTCTTCCTGTGTGTGACTAGCACTCAACTGAGCGCCAGGTGAATTATTAAAGTCTACCCCATTAATTGCCATTGCCAAACGAAGTTTAGTAACTAGGTCTTTATCTTTGTTTTTTAAATCAGCATACCCTATCTCATTTGCATTAAATGTTGATTGATTTATAGTTTGGCCATTTTTATTCATATATAAATGAACGCCAGAAAATGTACCGTATGCTGCCCAGGGAACATTATGTTTGTCTAAGATAGTATTAAAATTTTCGCGCAATATTGCAGCAGAAGTATTAGCTTTTTCACAAGCATCCGTTTGCTCAATAATTTTAAGTGCGGCTATGCCAGCAGCAGCTGAAACGGGGTTTGCATTAAAGGTACCCGGATGCCCAATTTTTTCTCGCCCTTGAGCTGCTGCTCGCTCAAAGTCTAGATCATCTAAAATATCTTTCCGCCCGGCAACTGCGCCTCCAGGAAGTCCTCCGGCAAGTATTTTTGCCAGTGTTGTTAGATCAGGCTTTATATCAAAAGCTTGCTGCGCCCCACCAGGAGAACAACGAAAACCAGTAACTACTTCGTCAAAAATAAAAATTACACCCTGCTCTTCTGTGTATTTGCGAACTGACTGGAGAAAATCTTGTGTCATTGGGACCATTCCAAATGAAGACCCCGTAGGCTCTACAATTACAGCAGCTATATCGTTATCTGATTTTAAAACGCTCTTAATTTCTGAAATATCTTGGGGGGATACAAGCACGACGTTATCAGCTACACCATCAATTACTCCCGCCGTAGCTCCCCCGTCGAAATGGCTCGTGTAACCGGCGGTCATATGATCATGCCAACCGTGAAAATGTGTTTTAAATCGAACGAATTTATTCTTTCCAGTGAAAGAGCGAGCAAGCCTTAGGGCCATCAGTGTCGCTTCGGTTCCTGACGACGTGAACCGAACACGTTCCGCTGAAGGGACCATCTTTATAACTTGATCTGCCCACTCTACTTCACGGGGATGATTAGCTCCAAACTGAGTTCCCAGTGCTAAAGCATTTTGAACCGCTTTAGTGACATCCGGGTGGCAATGACCAAGCAATAAAGCACCATGACCTCCGAAATAATCTATATATCGATTTCCATCAACGTCCCACTTATGCGGTCCAAAGGCTTTATCTATATACAAAGCGTAAGGCTTCAAATAGCGAGAGTCGTGAGCTATACCACTAGGGAGAACACCCTGTGCCTCACTTGCCAATTTCTCTGAACCAGGAGTTTTTTCTATATACGAGCCTATTATCTTGGAATTAGACAGTATCTGATCGGGCATCGGTTCAACCTTTATTTTTATATATTATAAATCTCCGTATAATTACTCATATAGTAAACCAAAAAAGTTGCAAGTCATCAACGCGATTGATCCGCCTCAATTAGATTATCAAAACAAGTGTTATCTTCAAAAATTAGAAAATATCCAACACATACTTCACGCTAGTGACGACTAACCAACAGGCCAATTACCCGACCAAAACCTCGTTATTCAAAAATAAGGTGCAATGTACAAAGATTGTGAAAATATTCTATCTCTTTTAATTTTTTTATATAGCCAAACCTCTCCCCATTCCAAATACTTACACGATTTGCAATACTGCTTTTTTTATAGAACCCAATTGATATGCAATCAAAAAAACGTGATGGCCATTTTTGAAGATCATTGCAGAAAACGTTTTAATTCAATATTTACCCATATTTATTAAAGTGAATGAGCAGAGATAATGACAAACAATCAAAACTCCAAGGCGCATATCAGCAACTTTTATGCAGCTATAGGAGACCAACTTATCCATTTTAATGCCAACATTGATACTGCTAAGCTTAAACAAAATGCGTCTGTACGGTTTGGATTAAATATCCAATATGTTTGGAGGCATCCCAACTTAAGTATTATTTATTTGGCACTCAGTAATGGCGGCCCGGGAAATAAAGGAACCAAGCATCAACTTTGTGCATGCAGTCTAAATACAAAAGATGGGACTATAGAAGATATTATTAATTCAGTAACCCTTCCCTATCGCCCCCTTCATTTATCAATCGATCGTCAAAAAAAACACGTATTGGTCGCTTATAATGACCCATGTTTTATCTCCGTTCATCAACTTGCAACAAATGGTGCGATTAGTTCACGAATAAAACAAGATATAAATCTTGATGAAGGTATGTTTGGCCACCAAATAATGGCAACTCCCGATGGTAAGGAAGTGATATTTGTCTGTAGGGGTTTTGACGCGCTAAACGGCCAACCTGAACGACCAGGCGCGTTAAAATTCTTTGATTACGAGGATGGAAAACTCTCGTTTAAGAACTCTATTGCACCGAACCATGGGATTGGATTTGGTGCTAGACATTTAGATTTTCATCAAAATAAAAATTGGGTTTATCTAGCTGTCGAGCGGCAGAGTGAAATTCATTTTTTGCGAATAAATGGGGATGCAACTAACAAAATTATTGAACAAAAAGTTTCTACCCTCGCACACGACGTTCAACCTGGCGTCCGACAAGCTGCTTCCGCTATTCATATCCACCCCAATGGAAATTTTGTTTATGTATCCAATAGAGCCTATTTGGCAAAAAAATGTTCCCCTAAACAAATAATTCCTAAGGGGGAAGACAACATAGCTGTCTTTAAAATTAATAGGGAGACCGGTACAGTCAATCTTATAGATAGCGTCGATACCAATGGTTCGCTCCCAAGGACTTTTTCAATTGATCCAAGTGGCCGACTACTGATTGCAGCTAATTCTGAATCCGCCCGTAAAAGGAATAAATTAGGACAGGTAGTAGATTTACCAGTCAGCTTAAGTCTATTCAAAATCGACGGCGATGGTAAATTAGAGCAAACTGAAAATTTGGCTTTTCCAAATGACGATCAATTATTATTTTGGGCAGGCTTTTTATAGGCGCCAATCTTTTGATTAAAGTTCTCTAAAATTAAATGCAACTATCAGAATACGGATTCTCAAATTATCATCCTAGGCTGGTAATTGTCCCTAGAGGAGTGATACCCTATAAAA
>CENX01211603.1_pt1 | contig 11166 bp, 8 predicted proteins | sample 361321 | NCBI WGS metagenome assembly CENX01 (sample SAMEA2619678, study PRJEB7988) | marine metagenome | isolation source: saline water (ENVO:00002010), including | reverse complement strand
TGGAGCGAGGAAAATTATTACCATAAGGGATAACAATAGGGTACGCACAAAAATCCCAGTCTCTAATCATCCATCAAATGATGTATTATTCTTCCCAGATTTTCCATTCATCATTTGAGTTAGGGTTTCTTTAGTATTGTTTTCCATTATCTGTTAACCATTCATATCCACCAAACAAAGTATCTGCGTCAATGTCGTTTGAAGGTTCAGATGATTTATATCCATCCAATGTTCTTGATTTCTCTTCGCTATTTTTTCTTATCTATACAGTAGGGACAATATTGTTCAATCACGTAATCTTCTGACTTTTGTTCCTCTACTGAAAGTGGATTTCGACACTCAAAACAAAGGACGTGATCAGTTTCTTCTAATTTTGGATTTACAGATACTCGTTTATCGAATACGAAGCAATCTCCGTTCCAATGTGCTCCTTCACATTCTTTGAAGTAGCCAAGAATTCCTCCTTTAATCTGGTACACATTTTCCCAACCCTGATTTTCCATTACTACACTTGCTTTCTCACATCTGATTCCTCCAGTACAGAACATCACTACAGGTGTTGACTTGTCTTGTTCTAATTTCTTAGTAGCTTCAGGAAATTCACGGAATGACTTGATATCTAGATCGATAGCATTTTCGAAAGTACCTACTCGTAATTCGTAGTCATTTCGTGTATCTAATATCATTACTTCTTTTCCTTCATCCAACCATTTTTTGAATTCTTTCGGTTGAATGTACTGTCCTTTACGTTCAGCAGGTTTTATTTCATCCATCCCTAAGGAGATAATTTCATTTTTCAGACGAACGAGCATTCTCTTGAATGGTTGATATTCAGAGTATGAGATATGTAGAGCAATGTCTTGAAAGCGCTCATCTGTCTCTAAAAATGATACAAACTGCTCTACAGCTTCATGAGTTCCTGCTACAAAGAAATTTATTCCATTTGGGCTAAGTAATACTGTACCTTTTAGTTCAAGTTTTAGACAGATTTCCAAGAACGGCGCTCTCAATTCATCTCTGTCAGGAAGATCAATGAAGCGATATCCTGCAATATTGACGTAAGTATCTGTTTCGAGCATGCTCGATGCGGCTATACCCTCCACTTCCATCGGCTATTGGGTATGGTCGCTTATTCTTCAATGGAACGGAAATCAGATACAATTGTCCATGCTTCAATTTGATTTTCTACCCATCGTGAGGTTTCAGAGTCCATATTGTTCATTTTTCCACATGTACATTTGAATCTCCAAGTCCCCCCTCGATTACCTTCCCTCACTCTTGTTTGAGTTATATTCCAACGACCGCACATACATCTCCATATGCATGGTTTTCTTGCTCTTTCCATCTTTGTTTCATATCTAATCCGTCTTTTTCTAGACATGAATGTAATTGAATATGGTATTCTTATGCGGTTTGGTCCTAGAGTACCTCTCCACCACGGGCTTAATTTTCTCATCAATCTATCTCCTTACTACCCTGTTTTGAGGTAGGCATTGGAAATGATCTGATTTTGCATATGGATTGTCGGAATAGAGGGGGGGAGTTCAGAAAAGATGGTGAATGTGATATTTTTATTCGGCGTCAAGTCTAATCATTAGCAGATATTGCTTATCTCGGATGGAATCGATACAACGCTTCCGTCTCGCCTCGATTTTCTTGTTAATTCCAAGTATGGCTTTACCTGTTTTTCTTAATGGTCCTCGATATCTATACCTCTACGCTACTCAATGGTCTATCGAATTAGCAATAATTTCCCTGCTAATTGGATATTTACATGAGAGATATCCGACATGGAATCTTGAGAAGGTTGCGAGTGCTTCACTCGGAGCGGCAATATATCTTGCACTGGGAACAATGGTTGCTTTTTGGGTTGCATTTGCTAGAGTATATTTTCCTCTAATTAGTATATACTGGATTGTCGCACTTACATGGAGTCATATCATACCTCAAGCTATATTGTTTATTTATTTACGATATTCTGATATTCAAATAAGAGTATGGCATGGTTTCCTCGGAGCTCTTATTGCAATAGTGTACTTGTTTATTGATTGGTATCGAGTTGTAATTGATGGTTCTCCTACAACGTATGAATTCTTGATTTGGGAAGGGAATGATTCAATGATAAAATCCTCAATTTTTGTTTTCGGTTCTATACTTCTCTACCTACTTGTCAGGCGAATAAATTTACGATTTCCAGTTAGGTAAGTTTTCGTTATCTTGTAATCTTAAGATGCTAGTTCCTGGAATACATTTGACTTGTTTTCTTCTTGCAAACTCTCCTGGTTCAGCGTTTATGATTGCGATTATATCCCCTCTATTAACTCCTGAAGATGCATCTGGAACATTCATTTTGAACCCAACTACATTGATTACTCCAGTCTTATCTATCATCGTGATTGACCATCTATCTGAATACGTTCCATCAATCATGGGTCCTTTTTGGGATTCTACTGACCAAACTCTTCCAACAACATTGACTCTTGGATGAATTTCAATGATTTCTATATCCGTTGGTTCTGGCCCTTCAGAACGCTCAATACTTGAATATTGATCAATTGAAATTTCTGTTTTTCCTCGCCATAGACTAGGGAGACCTCCACGCACTCTGACTTTTACACCCTTGCGTAGAGATCTAGTGACATTCTTTGGAGCAGTATTCCATGCATTTTTCACAGTAACATTGTCAAGTCCTTGTCTAAGTTCAAATTGAAAAATAACGCCTCCGTCTTGTAATTTTGGCTCTCTAGGGACTGTGAAAATCTCCCCCTCCAAATCTACTCGAGTTACAACATCGATTACAGGAGTCAAGAATAAATCACGTCCCTTCACCCTAGCAGTTTTGTTATTTGGTAGAGATGCATCATACCCACCTTGAGGGCATAATGCGACATATGGGCATGTTTTACATCGTTCAATAGGGTCTTCAGCAGTCCCTATCTGCACTCCACCTTCTTCAAAATAATAAACTGGAGTTGGATTAAGCGGAGCATCTTCTTCTGATTTGACATTACCTAGAATTTGGTATATTTCTTCCAACTGTTTACTGATGAGAATTAATTCTTTTTCATCAGGTGCATCTACAATTTTCCTTTTTCCTGGACCTAAATACCAGATTTCGAGGCCATCTACAATATCTTCTCTATCATGCGTTTCCCACCATAGCCATGAGTATAGTCGTAATTGTTCAGAATAAAGTCTAGATCTGTCATTATTACCCTTTGATGCTTTCAGATCAATAATTCGAATTTTCCCATTCCATCGATAAACTAAATCATATTCTCCTTGAAACCACTGTTCTGGATGTATTGTTTGCATAGAAAAAGAGGGGGCATCCGGATCAACAAACCATGGTCTTGCTATTGCCCAAGCTTCACTCCATGTCATTGATTCTGTACTAATTTCTGGAGGTATATGTACTCCTGAATTAGAAAACCCGTCAGGAGCAGGAAAAGTATCTCTTTGACCCCCTTTTCTCCATTTTTGTAATTCTTCTTTCTCGAGATTTGAATGACAATTTTTCACTTCTTCGAGATGAAGATCTATACCTCGGTGAGCCATTTCAATAATCTCTTCACGATCTAAATCATTTTCATCTCCTATTCTGTTTGGGTTCAATAGCCATTCCATCAGTGCATCATTTGTACACCTTTCCACATGAGCATCAATCCTAGAATGCGCCCATTTTGATAGACTATCTAGGTCGATGGGTCGCTCATTTTCTGGGATTTTTTCTAATGAAGGCCCTATCCAACCATCTCCTCCTTCTATCAAATTTCCTTGCTCGTCTAAGGGTGAAACGAGAATTCTATCTGGTGATTGAGCATGGATCAATGCAGGACTTTCTCTCAAAACTCTAGATACACAAGATTCTACTGCATTTCCTCTTACGATTACAGATGGCAATGGTTCTCTAATCTTCAGGTGATATTGCATCCAGTATTGTCTAGGGCAGCTTTTCCAAGCACCAATTTTTGATGCAGATAGTCGATCCCATCCTTGGACTAAGATGTCTTCCGGTGCTACCCTAGTCGCCGGCATACAATTGATTTAGTACGGGGGGTATTGAACTCAACGTTCAGATTTGATTAATTCTATACTAGTTTGTTTGTTGATTTGAATTTGAGGATTACCTTCTCTCCACCCCAATTCTCCATGATGGACAATTAATTGGTCACCTATTTTAAGAGATTCAAATGTTCTTGAACGATTTGAACCGAATGCTGCGATTTCTATTACTCCTGTTCCATCCCAAAGGTGAATTGTTCTAATCGTCCATGGCCTACCATTACTAGATATTCCCTGATTATTACTCATTGATACAACCTCTCCTGAAACACTTGCCTTTGTGGGTATTAATCCTAAACGAGTCCAATTTTCTTTTTCGTTATAATCTATCATCTCAGATCTGCTATCTAAGAAAATATGAGGAGTTCCTCTGTAAATTCCTGGGTTAGTATTGATGATACCAATATCTCCAGTCCATTTTTTTGGATCTACTACACCTTCTTCTGTTTCTTCAATTGTAATTATTGTATTACCTGCTCTTAGACTTGAAACTCTTACTAATTCTCCATATGAATTCTCTATTTCTTGCCAATAATTATCTATAGAACCTCTTACTGATAGTCTAGATGGGATATCTTTTATTGATAATACATTATTTGGAATTGTAAATTCGATTCTCGGAAGAAATTGTCGAATAGCTCTATCTTCTGGATCAGTAGAATATCCACAAATATCCAGTCCTTTACAATGAGGGCAATAAAGCGGATGCTGTTCATTAGTTCCTTCTAATGATAGCCACGTCCAATCTTGTTCTTTCACCTTTTTCATCTCATTCCTGATTTGTAAAAGTCGTTCTTTTTCGGTGTTCATAGTTGAATCAGGTAGAGCACCAATTTCGTGTATATGCTCATCTAGCAGGAACCATCCTGCTACTGAGTCTACTCTTTGTTCATTAGATGAACGAGTTTGATGCCACAGCCAACGATAGAAATTAATCTGCGCCTCTAGGTTTGGTTGTGGTTTTCCTTTACCTGATCCTGATTTGATATCTACAATAGTTGCATACTTTCTCCACCTATGGACTACATCCATTTCTCCAGATGCCCACCCCTCAGGATGATGTATTCGTTGTGCTGAAGGAATTCGAGGATCTTTCATCCATGGTCTTGAAATTTCCCATGCTTCCCACCAAGAAACTTTCTCGCCAGGTTCAAGAAATCCTGAATTAGAAGCTTCACTTGGAAGCGACTGCCACCTAGGAGCAACTGGTCTGAATGGGTCACCATTTTTTCTAAATTTATCTAGATGTGGTCCTCCTCCTGCATCCAGACATTTTGATGCTTCAGAAATTTGCATTTTCAATCCTGATTTTATTTGTTTTTCTATTGTTGAAATTTGAATATCATCTGGCCCTTTTCCATCCATTTTCCAAGGAGTTTTTTCCCATTCAATCAAAAAATTACTGTATACATTCTTAGCGACAGCAGGAATTAGAGATGTCAACCATTCCTTGATTCCTTCTAAAGAATCTATTTTTTTAGTTTCAACTTCCTTTGATTCATCTACCTCTAAATGTTTCAGGAGTGAGGCAATTCCATGAGGCTTAGAGCCATCATGCGGAGGACTTTCCATAAGTATGCCTACTACTGCATCTTCAAGCAATATCCCTAAGATCATACTTGGTCTAACTGGTCCTCTTAATCCGATTCTTCTCTTTGCCATCCATGAGCGTGGGCATCTTTCCCAAGTAACTAGTGAGCTTCCACTCAATCTATTCCTTCTCCTTCTACCAGCTCCTCCAAAAGGTGGTTCATTTACTGGCATTTTTTTCCCACCCTATGAGGAGTAAAAGTATTCTCCAGATGACTTTTGTTCTCTATCTTTTCTACTATCTTGTTTGTTAATCCTAGGTCTCTTTGAATCTTCATCTCTTCTGAAAGTAATTCCTACATTTTTGAGAAATCGATTCATTCCATTTCTGAGTGGAAGCGGGCCTATTGCATTTCCTTGGACTCCTCCTTCTCCCTCGAAGACAAGTAATGAATCACTGACAATATCGATGAAATAAATATCGTGATCAATGACCATTGCTGCCTTTTCTTTGGATAGCATTGTTCTACGAATTGCTTTGGCTGCTTCCATTCTAGCATTTGCATCTAGATGTGCTGATGGTTCGTCAAGAAGATAAATATCAGCATCTTTACCTAAGCATAGTACTATCCATACTGCTTGTAATTCTCCACCTGATAATTTTCTTACTTGTAATTCAAGTAGTTGATGAACATTAAGAGGTCTCACAACCTTTGTTTGGAATTCCCCTGAATGCCAAGCTCTTCCCAATTCTGTATCTAGCCATTCACGTACTGTTCCATCAAAATTTGGTTTCACATGTTGAGGTTTGTATGAAACCTTGGCATCCATAGTAGTCCATCCACCATCTGCTTCAATCTCCCCTGCAAGCATTTTGACCATGGTGGTTTTTCCAGTTGCGTTAGGCCCAACTACGCCCACGACTTCTGCGGAATGAACAGTACCTTGTTCAGTATTTAGAGTGAATTCACCAAGAGTTTTGACTAAATCTCCCCATTGTAGAATTGGGTCACCAATTTCTTCTGAGCGAATTCTTCCAGTCTGGAATGAGATTGGTTTGTCTCTTATTCTCATATTTTGTTCGACAAGATGGCCATCTAAGTATGCATTAATGGCAACTCTAGTCGCTCTTGAAGGTGTAAAAATTCCGTAACCTGCCCTTTCTCCATAAACGATGTGAACTTGATCACATAGAACATCAAGAATTGCTAAATCGTGTTCTACAACAAGTACTCTTCTACCCATTTCTGCTAATGATTGAATGATTCTTGTAACTCGCATTCTTTCATGTATATCTAGATAAGATGTAGCTTCGTCAAAAAAGTATACGTCTGCTTCTTTTAGTAAGGTTGCACATATCGCTACACGTTGAAGTTCTCCTCCTGACAAAGCTCCTAATTTACGATCCATTAGATGGACTATTCCCATTTCTTCTGCCCATTTCTCTACCTCGTTACGTTCATCTACTCTCTCCAAAAGTTCTCGAACAAACCCATCGAAAATCTTGGGAAGTTTATCGACATACTGCGGTTTTACTGCTACCTTAACTCCTGATTCAGCGACTTGTTCTAGGTAATCTCTGAGTTCCCCCTTTGGATAGCTTTCAATAATTTCACTCCATTCTTTTTCTTCGCCCCAATCTCCTAAATTTGGTTTTAGAGATCCTGAAAGAATCTGTACTGCGGTAGACTTCCCCATTCCATTTTGGCCAAGAATTCCTATGACTGCTTCTTCTCGAGGAGTTGGAAGTCGAAAAACTCTGAAACCATTTTCTCCGAAACAATGAGTCATATCTCTATCAAGTTCTTGAGGGAGATTGATCAAAATCACTGCGTCACCTGGACAATGCTTTGCTCTATTCAGACAGACAGGACATGCAGTTTCAAGAATCTTACATTTTTTGTCTACAACTTGAATGCATTCGCTACCACACATTCCTGCATATTTCTGCAAATATGCGAACGCTGGCATGTTTGGAGCACATCTATCTTCTAGTAGAACCGCAACCCGCATTTTCTCATCTCCTATGTCTTCACTATTGGTAATTACCTGCCAAATTAGGGCTTAGATGTTCAAAAGAACGTCAAGAATCTATGGCGAATGTATAGACTCAATGCAAGTGTGATTTTCTCTGCTTTATTTAATCGGATTCTTTCAGTGAAAACATCTCCATTCACTCGATTTATCTTCTTTAGGATTGAACGATAAAGTCCCATCATAATAGCTGGGCTGTACCTCATTTTTGGCTTTAGCATTGGGAGAAGGCCCAATGCTCGGTCTCTGTATACTTCAATGCGTTCAATGAATTCAGTAACAAAAGGATTCCATCCTGGATGCCCCTTTAATCTCCCTTCAAGAACATCTTCGGAGGTAATTCCGTGTCTAGCCAGATCTTCCGTTGGTAAGTAGATACGGCCTCGTTCTGCATCTTCTTGAACATCTCTCAATATGTTGACTAATTGCATGAAAACACCCCATGCTTCTGCATGTTCTCGAGCTGCTGAGTCTTCATATCCATATATCTCAATACATACTAGTCCAACAGTAGAAGCGACTCTGTAGCAATATTTGTATAAATCATCAAATGATTCGTAACGGTCTCTGAAAAAATCATCTTCCATTCCAGTGATTAAATCATCCATGTGAATCTTCGGGATTCCGAATCTTTGTACTGTGTCTTTCAATGCCAAGAAAATTGGGTCTGTGGATGCTAAATCATTGTATGCAGTTGACAATTTCTTTCTAAAGAAGTATAGTTGAGCCATCTTATCCATGAAACTACTTCTATCCACTACTGGAACACGTTGAATCATTTCTTCTAATCTATTGATATATTCTTGAGCCTCTGGATCTTCTGCTCCATCTGATCCAGGAAATAGGTCTCTATAATCTCCATCAGCGATATCATCAGCTCTTCTGCAGAACGCATAGTAGGCACACATTGCTCTCCTTTGCTCATCTGGAAGATACTTGAAAGAGTGATAGAAGTTTGCTGCTTCCCGAATTGTAAGGGCTTCACAGTAGTCATAAGAGGTATTTACAATGAAAGGAGGAATTTCCTTTTCAAACCAAACTGGAGCATCTATGCTATCAAATGGATTTGAGAGTTCTTCTCCAGACTTTGAAACTCCCATGAATTTTGCAGAAGCACGTAAAGCGTCAAATGCTGTGACACTCACAGCTCGTACTGCTTCGGATGTTAGTTCAACAGCCGATCTCAGTGAACGTATCCCTTGCTCATCCTTATTTCCATGATTTGTAGGGATTTCAATAGTGGTCTTTGAGGCCTCCTCACGGACCGTCTCCCCCATCTCAATCGTCCTCAACAGACTCCTGCCCTATATCAAAGGGTGCGATTATCGCTTGAAATCTATCGATTTGCAAAAATATACTATTTTGATCTATTCTTCTTGAGAAGTCTCTTTGTCCCTCCAGGGATTATAGCAGAAATAATTGAGCGAATCATCAGTCTTTTGACAATTTTTCTAGGTACCTTAACTCGTTCTGAGGAATCAAGGATATTACTCGTCCTGAGTAAATTTACAGTTTTTTGACCGATTAATACTGGTAAAAGACAGGCGATTTTAAGCCGAATTTGTGTACCTGGCAACATCAAAATATATTGTTCAGCAGCATCAAGATGGCCTTGTGTGATATCTAGAAGAGATTGATAGATTGGATTAAATTTTTCATGATTTGATACATCTCTCAATTCGATTGGATTTAGCCCAACTTCTTTCAATCTCTTTAGAGGGATATAACAACGACCAAAACTCAAGTCTTCAGGGATGTCTCTAAGGATATTTATCATCTGGAGGGCCTTTCCAAATCGTATGCCTAGTTCAAACATTTTTTCAGAGTCTGGACCATCTGCTGAAACACAATGAGCCAAAGTCATAGATGTCCAAAATTCTCCTACACTACCTGCTACTCGATATGCATAATCATCGAGTTCTTGGTCGTTCTCAAGTGCAGAAATTTCATCAGAATCATTAGCTGGACCAAATCTCTGAAGATCTAATGTTTGTCCACCGATTATAATCTTTAGACAACGTCGAATGTGTATCTGATCATTTTTTGAGATTTTTTGAAAAGCATTCAATGCAATATCCACATTTTCCAGTAGCCTTTCTTCTGCTGGATTTGATTGCAAATTTGCAAGAAGTGTAAGATCGCTCATTTCTCCATTTTCTTGACTAGTTGCTAGGTCCCAAGATGCTAATGAATTCAAGAGAATATCTACTTGACCAGTTTTTGAATCTGCAATAGTATCTGCAACTCTTGCAAGCAAATAGAGCAGACCTACTTGTTTTCTTATGGAACTTGGGAGTACCTTCAGAGTAAGAAAGAATGATCTCGACGTTTCTTCCAAGAGAGTATCAGCAGATGAGTCAATCAGCATGGGCTCTCTCTCAGTTAATCAGGAGTGGCGTTTGTTATTGACAGTGTAGGGTGATTTGTCACACAAAATTCACTTCATTTAGGGACCAATTAATGAAGAAGTCTTTCCTCGTCGGGACGAGCGGTTGTCATGCAGTGCGAGTCCTGTGGCGAAGAGATTCCTAGCGACTCACTGTTTTGTCCAGAGTGTGGTTCCCGTGTGAACGTTAGCGGCGGAGGCATGTCCCCCGCTTCTGCTCCTATTCCGGCACCTGCTCATGAACCAATTTCTGAAATTCCAGTTGAGCCTTCTCAATTTGAACAGCCAATTAATCCTCAAGGGATGTTGGGTCAAGAACAAGTTCAGCCCAACCCAATTGATTCTCAAGTAGGTGCACAAAATTTCCTTTCATCACTTGCAGCAGATATGACTGGTCAAGCTTCTACACCTGGTCCTGATGTTGACCCCTCACGTTCAGCACAAGATATGGTTGTAGATGCGATGGTAGAAGCCGACCGTGAGAAGAAGGCAAATGCTCGTTCTGCATGGCTTTCTATGAATCAACAAAGTGCCTCTGACTTTCTTAATGCAGTTGGGGCAGTTCAGGGTGCCCCCGATATCGATCGTGGCTCTACTTCATTAGACGAGGTTGAGCCATTCAATCCTCCTCAACAAACTAGAGTTTCATCATCTTTGAACCTCCCCTCTGATACATTAGTAAGAAGGATGGTCGAAGTGGCAGTTCGTCGAGTAGGACGTAAGAGAGGTGTTGGTGTAGAAACACCTCAAGTCAAAGCTGAAGGTTCTGAAATTAGGGTAAATGTAACTTACATTGATGATGGTAGAGTTTTGGATAATCCGCCCGAACTTCATGGAGCGTTTGAACATGCAATTGATACTGAAATCCGATTGAAAGGCTATGATGTCGATTTATTTCTTGCCTTATTCAGAAGTAAAGATGGCGAGATATCATTTTCTTGGGGTGAAGAACCTCAATCAGAAGCCGTTCATGATGACGAAGAAATGTTTGAATGCGGTGCCTGTGGGGGCTTAGTCCGCGAGAGCGCTTCTGTTTGTCCAACTTGTGGCGCTGAATTCCTTGATGATGATGAGCCAGAACCTGAACCATCCCCTCGAGGGGGCGGTCCTCCAGGTGGCCCTAAGGGTCCTAGTCGAGGTGGTCCTCCAGG
>CENX01072320.1_pt1 | contig 11166 bp, 9 predicted proteins | sample 361321 | NCBI WGS metagenome assembly CENX01 (sample SAMEA2619678, study PRJEB7988) | marine metagenome | isolation source: saline water (ENVO:00002010), including | reverse complement strand
AAGCAATTATCGTAGATAAATTAGGAGTAGATGAAAGTGAAGTTGTAAATGAAGCAAGTTTCACCAATGACCTTGGAGCAGATTCTCTTGATACTGTTGAATTAATAATGGAATTCGAAAAAGAATTTGATATTCAAATTCCAGATGATCAAGCTGAAAATATCGCGACTGTAGGTCAAGCGATTTCTTATATAGAGAATTCATAATATTTATTTTATGGCTTTAAAGCGAGTAGTAGTTACTGGGCTTGGAGCTCTCACCCCCATTGGGAATAACCTCAATGAATTTTGGACGGGTCTTGTTGAAGGAAAAAGTGGTGCAGCACCAATCACCTATTTTGACACTGAAAAATTTAAAACAAAATTTGCTTGTGAATTAAAAAACTTTGATGTTTCACTTCATTTAGATAGAAAGCAACAGAGAAAAATGGATAGATTCACTCAGTATGGAATGGTTTCATCAGACGAAGCTTTGAAAGATTCTGGATTAGATTTAGAAAAAATTGACAAATTAAGAGTTGGAGTGATATGGGGTTCCGGTATAGGAGGAATTGAGACTTTTCAAAATCAAATGCTAGAACATGCATCCGGTGATGGAACACCCAGATTTAATCCCTTTTTTATTCCTAAAATGATTGCTGATATTACCCCGGGCTATATTTCAATGAAATATGGATTTATGGGTCCTAATTATACAACAGTTTCGGCATGCGCCTCTAGTGCAAATGCTATGGTTGACGCACTTAATTACATAAGACTTGGTTATTGTGACGTTGTCTTAACAGGAGGAAGTGAGGCAGGGGTAAATATTGCTGGTATGGGAGGTTTCAATGCTATGCATGCATTATCTACGAGAAACGAATCTCCAGAATCTGCTTCAAGACCATTTGATGCAACTCGAGATGGGTTTGTGTTAGGGGAAGGTGCTGGCACATTAATACTAGAGGAGTACGAGCATGCAAAGTCAAGAGGAGCAAAAATTTATGCAGAATTTCTTGGAGGAGGACTTTCATCAGACGCTCACCATATTACAGCACCTCACCCTGATGGTAATGGAGTAAAAGCTGTGATAAAGAATTGTTTAGATGATTCTAAAGTAGGGATTCAAGAAATTGACCTCATTAATACTCATGGGACTTCAACACCGTTGGGAGATGTTGCTGAACTAAAAGCTATAGATTATATTTTTGGAGATCATGCTACAAATATTAATATAAATTCAACCAAATCAATGACAGGTCATTTACTAGGAGCTGCCGGAGCCGTTGAAGCAATTTCAGTTATTTTATCTCTCCAAAATGGTATTGTTCCACCTACAATCAATCATAAAAATTTTGATGAAAATATTAATCCTAGACTTAATTTAACCTTAAATAAAGCTCAAAAAAGAGATTCAAGAATTGGTATGAGCAATACATTTGGTTTTGGTGGTCATAATGCTTGTGTTTTATTTAAAAAATGGGACTAATATGAATCTTAATTTTTACGAATTTTTAAAATTAAGGAAAGACCCTTTTTACAAATCAATTAGAAATCTTTTGGAATTTAAACCCAAATCTTTAAGCTATTACAGGCGGGCTTTTACTCATCGTTCTTTAAATAAAAAAGATTTAAACGGAGCTGCTGTAAACTATGAAAGATTAGAGTTTTTAGGTGACTCAATTTTAAGCTCAATCATTTCCTCCTATTTATTTAAAAATATTCCAACTGGCTCAGAGGGTTATTTAACCCAAATGAGATCTAAAATTGTTAGTCGCAATCATTTAAATGAATTAGGATTGGAGCTAAATTTACTCAAATTTGTTGACCCTAATTTATCAGAAGAAAATTACGGTGATAATATACATGGAAACCTTTTTGAAGCACTAATAGGGGCTATATTTTTAGATAGGGGCTACCTATTTTGTAAAAAATTCATATTCGACAAAGTAATTAATCCTCATGTAGACCTTGAAAGATTAAAAAATAAAATTATTAGTTATAAAAGTTTATTAATTGAATGGTGTCAAAAAAACAAGAAATATTATAATTATGAAACTTATGAAGATAAAGGTAATGAGTCAATCATACATTTTTCGGTAAAACTATCGATTGATGACAAGGTAATTGCTAGAGCAAGAGATACGTCAAAAAAAAAGGCTGAGGAAAAAGCCTCAAAAAGAGCATTTTTTATGTTTCAAGAAGAAATTTTAAAACACCAAAATCAAAATTCATAGAATAAGCTTATCTTTAATAAGAAATTTTTGCTTTTGAATAACCATAAATTAAACTTAAATCAATTTCCTGAAAATTATCATCTGATTGCAATACATTCAGATTTAGATGAATTTAGACTAGCCTTCTTTCTAAATAAAAAATTGAATATTAGTTTGATAAGAAAAAATAATGATATTTATTTTTCTGAGCAAGATGCCAATTATTCAGCATATGAGTTTTTAGATGATACTAAATATTTAAAGTGGATATTTTTTTCAAATAAGTCACTGGTTTCAGAAAAAATCACTGATGAAAATTTAAGTTTATTTAGTGAGGGTAATACAGCTTTAAATGAGATGAATTTATTAAGCCAACAAAAGTCAGTTGATTATTTTATGATTATAGAAAATATCGCAAATAAAACATATATAGATAAGGTATTGAAAAAAATTTCAGAAATTAGTGGAGTAATAACCTCATTTTTGTCTGAGAATAAATTAGAAAACAAAGAAAATTTAATTTTTTCATGAGTTATATAAAATTTAAAAAAACTAAAATCGTTGCAACTTTAGGTCCAGGATGTAGTAGTAAGACGATGCTTCAAAGATTAATTAAAGCCGGGGTTAATGTGTTTAGAATTAATTTCTCGCATGCTACTTATGATGAGGCCGATAGACATATTGATTTAATAAGATCTTTAAATGAGGAGTTAGACACTAATGTTGCTATTCTTGCAGATTTACAAGGGCCTAAGATTAGAATAGGAAAAATGGACGATAGCGTAGTTTTTAAAAAAGGTGATGAATTTACATTGTCTACAGCCAAAGAAATTGTTGGCAACAAAACAGAAGCATCACTTTCATATAAAGATTTTGCCAAAGATGTAAAGAAAGGAGATAAAGTTCTTATAGATGATGGTAAATTGATTTTTGAGGTTATCTCTACTAATAAGAAAGATGAGGTAAAATTAAAAAATATACAAGGAGGAAAATTATCTTCAAAGAAGGGTGTTAATTTACCTTTCACCAAAATTTCCACTCCCTCACTAACAAAAAAAGATAAAAAGGATTTAATGTATGCTATTTCAAAAGAGCTAGATTGGATTGCTTTATCATTTGTTCGGGATGCCAATGACATGATTAACCTCAGAGAACTTATAGAAAAAGAATCTGATGAAAAAATACCTATTATAGCTAAAATTGAAAAGCCTGAGGCTATAAAAAATATTGAAGATATTATACAAAATTCTGATGGGATAATGGTTGCTAGAGGAGATTTGGGTATTGAAATTCCATCTGAGGAAGTACCACTTTTACAAAAAAGAATTGTGCACCTCGCTAAGAAACATAGGATCCCTGTAATCATCGCTACTCAAATGATGGAAAGTATGATTGACAGCCTCAAGCCTAGCAGAGCTGAGGTGAATGATGTAGCAAATTCTATCATGGATGGTGCTGATGCTGTAATGCTTTCTGCTGAGACCTCGGTCGGAAAATATCCAGCTGAAGTAGTAACTCAGATTTCAAAAATTATTACAAGTGTTGAGTATTCAGATATGATTTCAGTTCCTGAGTCACCACCAAAAATCAAAACAAACAGATATACTACAAAGTTTATATGTTATCATGCTGCTCAGATTGCAAATGAAACTACGATTGCAGCTATAACAACATTAACCCAAAGTGGTTATACAGCATTTCAGGTTTCCTCGTGGAGACCTCACTCTACTATTATTGTTTTCACTTCCAACAAAAGAATACTTTGTAGGTTAAATTTATTATGGGGAGTTAAAGCTTTCTATTATAATAGATCAGTTTCAACAGATAAGACAATTCATGAAATTAACGAGATTGTAAATAATAAAGGATTTGCAAAAAAAGGAGATATGGTAATAAATTTAGCTTCAATGCCAGTTAAAGAAAGTGGTATGGTCAATACATTAAAAATTTCTGAAATCAAATAGATTATTTCTCATAAAGTAAAATTTCTTTTTCTCCGTATTTGTTAACATAAGCCCTATACATTCCTGGAGTATTAAATTCCATTGAAATATTCGAATTTTTATCAATTCCAATCATTCCTCCATCACCTCCAATTCCTCCAATTTTTTCATGAATTACCTTTTTCATCGCTTTCTTTAAATCATAATTATGATTTTCCGATAATGAAGAAACTTGATACGCGGCAACGGTTCTTATAAAATATTCTCCAGATCCAGTTGATGAAATACCACATGTGTTATTATTTGCATAAGTTCCAGCACCAATAATTGGTGAGTCACCGATTCTACCCCATTTTTTATTTGTCATTCCACCAGTCGATGTGCCTGCAACAATATTACCATTAACATCAATTGCTACGCAACCAACAGTTCCATATTTATCTTCACCTTTTTTATTCAAGAGTTGATTGTATCTAAATTTTGTGTGAAAATATTCATTGTTGACAATTTCAAGATTTCTATTTTTTGCAAAGTTTTCTGCTCCCTTTCCAGAAAGAAATACATGCTCAGAATGATTCATAATATTGGCTGCAAGAGTTATCGGATTTTTAACATTTGATGTTCCGGAAGAAGCACCAGCATTAAGATCATTACCCCTCATTATGGATGCGTCATTTTCCACTTTACCATTACTATTAAATACACTTCCCTTACCTGCATTAAATAGTGGAGAATCTTCTAATATTTTAATGGTTTCAATAACGGCTAATTCACTAGATTCACCCTCTTTTAATAATTCCCATCCCCTTGAAATAGCTTCATCTAGTTTATTAATAATTGAGTCTTCTTTAGATTTAGAAATATTTTCTTTTAAAATAATTCCAGCACCTCCATGAATAACAATTGCAATCTTATTTTCATTATTATTATTGCAGCTAAAAATGAGAATAATTAGTAGACACAAATATTTTTTCATAAACTTAAAATATTAATAAATCCTTATCTTCGTCAAGTTAAATAATTTATCATGAATATTGAAAACTCACTAAAAAAATTAGGCTTATCAGGTCACAACATTGGAACTTCAACAGGCAGTAATTATTTCAGTAATGGAGATTCCATCAGTAGCTATTCACCCGTGGATGGAAAAGAAATTGGAACCGTTTCAACAACAACGTTTGATGACTATAATAAAGTTATAGAAAGTGCTCAGTCTGCCTTTAAATTTTGGAGAACTGTTCCTGCACCTCAAAGAGGTGAAATTGTAAGACAATTCGGAAATAAACTAAGAGACCTAAAAGAACCATTAGGTGTTTTGGTTTCTTATGAAATGGGAAAAAGTTTTCAAGAGGGTTTAGGAGAGGTTCAAGAGATGATTGATATTTGTGATTTTGCTGTTGGTCTTTCCAGACAGTTACATGGTTTAACTATGCATAGTGAAAGACCCGGACATAGAATGTATGAGCAATATCATCCACTTGGAATTGTTGGAATAATTTCAGCATTTAATTTTCCAGTTGCCGTGTGGTCTTGGAATACAGCTTTAGCTTGGATATGTGGTGATGTATGTGTTTGGAAACCAAGTGAAAAAACACCACTTTGCTCAGTTGCATGCCAAAAGATTATAGCTGATATATTAAAAGACAATGATTTGCCTGAAGGAATTTCTTGTGTAATTAACGGAGATTATAAAGTTGGAGAATATATGACAAAAGACAAGAGAATCCCCCTTATTTCTGCAACAGGCTCAACTAGAATGGGTAAAATTGTTGCAAGTGAAGTAGGTGCTAGATTAGGGAAATCATTATTAGAGCTTGGTGGAAATAATGCTATTATTGTTACCCCTGATGCTGATGTTAAGATGACTGTTATGGGTGCCGTTTTTGGAGCAGTTGGAACTGCAGGTCAAAGATGCACTTCAACTCGTAGGTTAATTATTCATGAAGATATATACAATGAAGTTCGAGATGCAATTGTAAATGCTTACAAGCAGATTAAAATTGGAAATCCCCTTGATCAATCAAATCATGTAGGGCCTGTCATAGATAAATTAGCCGTGGACATGTACTCTAAAGCTTTGGAAAAAGTAGTTGAGGAAGGTGGAAACATAATTGTTGAAGGCGGTATTTTAAAAGGAGAGGGATACGAAAGTGGATGCTATGTTAAACCTGCTATAGCTGAGGCAAAACCAGATTTTCATATTGTTCAAGAAGAAACTTTTGCACCAATTTTATACTTACTAAAATATTCCGGTCCGGTAACCAATGCTATTGAAATTCAAAATAACGTTACGCAAGGATTGTCATCAGCAATTATGACAAATAATTTAAAGGAAGCTGAAAGATACTTGTCAGCTGCAGGGTCTGATTGTGGAATTGCTAATGTAAATATTGGTACTTCTGGTGCCGAAATTGGTGGTGCATTTGGCGGTGAAAAAGATACTGGTGGTGGTAGAGAATCAGGTTCTGATGCTTGGAAAATCTATATGAGAAGACAAACTAATACAATCAACTATACAGATGATCTTCCTCTAGCTCAGGGAATTAAATTTGATCTTTAATTACAATCCACAGACAAAGTAACTCCACTATCAAATTCCCAATTGAAATTTGGGTCATTATTGTTGATTGCATCTAGCTGAAATGCGCTAACCTTTATACAAGTTAAACCGGGATTTTGAGAAACGTTAAGTTCTGTAAGATTTTCACACATTGATACATCTAATGTCCCTTGAAGATTACTTTGATTTAATAAAATTGTTTCTAAATGCAAATTATTACTAAAGTCCATCGTGGTGATATTATATGTAAAGTTTAAACGAATTTCATTTAAATTTGGATTATTACTAATATCAACTGAGGTCAAGTTATTATCGTAAAGATCAAGAAATTCTAGTTGAGTAAGGTTTGAAATATCTAAATAACCTCCTTCCCCAATATATCCCTCAATGTAACACATTGGTATAGAAAGGCTCTTTAAGTTATTATTATTTGAAAAATCCAGTTCGGGATTTACTTCATTACTATCAATAGAAATAATCTCTAAAAGTGTATTATTACTAGTATCGATTTTGTTAAATGTATTAAAATTTGCATAGAAATTCCTTAATGCTGTATTTTGACTAATATTAATACTATCTAAGTTCTGACCTCTTAAATTTATATGCTGTAATGATGGAAGAGCTTCAATTCCTGCTAAACTTGTTAATCGATTAGTAAATCTGTTTTCAAAATCCCAAAAATCGATTGAACCACCTTGTACCCAATTATCTGTAGCTTCAATATCAATTGAAGTAACTTGTTCAGCACTATTTGTATAAATATAACCATCCAATACATTATCAATCCCAATTTCTATTAGGTAAGCTTCTAAATTTTCGTCTGGTATATAGGTTAGCCCTTGATAATATGATTCTTCTTCATAACCCTCAAGAAGCTGAATACACAAGCCCTCAATATTTACAGTTCCTGTAATTAATCCATTTTCGTCAATTTCAACGTCGTATATTTCACCGATTTCTGTGATTGAGCCACTAGATTCAGTTATAGATAATATAACTATATTATTGTCTTCATCTAACTCATAATCACCTAAAATAACATAATTGCTAACACCCTCTTCATTAGTTGTGTAAAGGCTAAAAGAATTGTCTTCATTTAGAATCAAGGAATGTAAGTTACAAACATCTGTAAACTCTAATGACTCAACAACTCTTGTAAAGGTATCTGTTTCAGCGTCCATATCATCTGGCATATGTGTACTCATTTCAATTGTATAACTTCCTGGCTGTGAAAAATCTGCTGTTGTAGAAAAGTCAAAGTATGTATAATCAACAGATGCTAATGAATCTGTTATCGTGTAAGTTTCAAAAATTTCTTCTCCAAACTCACCATCTTCATATGCGATTTTATAAGAAATCTGGAAGTCTTCAAATATTGCTAGATAGCCGTAATTTCCTACTACACAGCTAATGATTTCATTTGAACCTAATTGGCCACTTAAAGGAGAAATACCAACAGAAAGAATACCAACATCCAAAGAGTCATCATAATCTCGTTGAGCTATATTTATATTAATGTCCCTTTTTCTTGGTTCACTAAAATTATTTATTTGACCTCTATTTTGGTCAAAGTCCCACTGTCCTAATACGTCTATATCACCAAATGTAAATATATTTCCGCTTGGGCCCGAATTATTATTGGGGTCATTGGTCACGGAATCTTCAGAACAGGAAAATGAAAAAATCAACAAAAAAATCAATAATAATCTCATAGTTAGTCATTTATAACAATATAAAATTAATGTAAATTTTTGTTAAATGTTATTTCTTGTTTATTATTGAGCTTGTTGCTTGTGCTTGGGGCAGTACTAAAAGATCTGCGATATTTACATGGCTTGGCCTGTTTATTATAAATTCTATAATATCAGCAATATCTTCAGCTTGAAGTGCTTTATAGCCTTGGTAAACCTTTTCTGCCCTTTTACTATCCCGTTTAAAGCGAATATTTGAAAAGTCAGTTTCCACAAGTCCTGGATTGATTTCAGATACTTTAATGCCTGTTTTATTTAAATCAATTCTCATAGCTTTTGAAATAGCATTCACCGCATGTTTTGTTGCGCAGTAAATATTACCCTTTTCATAAACTTCTCTTCCTGCTAGAGAGCCTATATTAATTATATGCCCACTCTTTTGTTCAATCATTTTTGGTATGATAACTCGAGAAACATAAAGTAAACCTTTCACATTACTATCAATCATATTGTCCCAATCATCAAGTGAACCATCTTGAAATGTTTCAAGCCCATGTGCATTTCCTGCATTATTTATAAGAATGTCAATAGAACTAAACTCCTTTGGAAGATTACTTAAAAGTCTATTCACTTCATTTTTATTTGAAACATCAAAGCAAAGTGATAATACGTTTGCAGATTTCGAAAGCTCCTCAGAAATTTCATCTAATTTAGGTTGTCTTCTTCCACATAAAATCAGTTGATTTTTTTCATTTGCTAACTTTTTAGCAGCTGCTAATCCGATACCGCTTGTTGCCCCAGTTATAAGTATAGTTTTCAAGTCTTAAATTTTAAGTTATTTAAAATGTTAATATTTGGTTAAAAATGATCTTTTTTAACCTTATGTTAACAGAGATATTTGTAATGATTTACCAATTTGCAAAACCAATTTTAAAGTTATAATAATTTTTAGTTATGGAAAACAAAGTTGATATAAAGAAAATCAATGAAAAGATAGAGAAAGAAAGTGCTTTCATTGATTTGTTGAGATCAGAGATGAATAAAGTAATTGTTGGTCAAAAGAATATGGTGGATAAACTTTTAATAGGTCTTCTTGCAAAAGGCCATATATTACTTGAAGGTGTTCCAGGTTTAGCAAAAACCCTTGCAATTAATACTTTATCAAAGGCAATTAGTGGTAGTTTCAGTAGAATTCAATTCACACCTGATCTTTTACCTGCTGATGTTGTTGGAACACAACTTTACAATGTAAAACAATCCAAATTCTCTGTTAAGAAAGGTCCTGTTTTTGCAAATTTTGTTCTAGCAGATGAAATAAATAGAGCACCTGCAAAAGTACAATCGGCACTGTTAGAAGCAATGCAAGAAAAACAAGTTACAATTGGCGAAGAAACATTTAAGTTAGAAGAGCCTTTTCTCGTAATGGCTACTCAGAATCCAATTGACCAAGAAGGAACATATCCACTTCCAGAAGCTCAGGTAGATAGATTTATGTTAAAAACAGTTATTACCTATCCCGAATTAGATGATGAAAAATTAATAATGCGAGCAAATTTAGAAAATACTGCAAGTAAGGTAAAATCTGTAGTGACAGTTAAAAAGATTACAGCTGCACAAAAAGTTGTGAGAGAAGTTTATATGGATGAAAAAATTGAGTCATATATACTTGATATTATTTTTGCCACCAGATTTCCAGAAAAATATAATTTATCAGAATTAAAACCACTAATTTCTTTTGGTGCTTCCCCAAGAGGAAGCATTAATCTTGCATTAGCTGCAAAATGTTATGCATTTATAAACAGAAGAGGATTTGTAATTCCGGATGATGTAAGAGCGGTGGTTTTTGATGTTTTACAACATAGGATTGGAATTTCTTATGAAGCTGAAGCAGAAAATATGTCATCGGTTGATATTATAACAAAAATCGTAAATGAAATAGCTGTTCCATAAACTCTTAACAATGGAAACAAAAGATCTTCTAAAAAAAGTCAGAAAAATCGAAATCAAAACCAAAAGATTATCAGACCACATCTTTGGTGGAGAGTACCAGTCTACATTTAAAGGAAGAGGTATGGCTTTTAGTGAAGTTAGACAATATCAATTTGGAGATGATGTCAGAGCAATAGATTGGAATGTAACAGCAAGATATAACGATACATTTATAAAAGTATTTGAGGAAGAGAGAGAGCTAACAATGATGTTAATTATCGATATATCTGGCTCCAATTTTTTTGGATCTAACTCAGCCTTTAAAAATGAATATGTTACCGAATTAGCAGCAACTTTAGCATTTTCAGCAACCAAAAACAATGACAAAGTTGGTTTGATTTTATTCTCTGATAATGTTGAATTATACATCCCTCCAAAAAAAGGTAAATCTCATGTCTTAAGGATTATAAGAGAGTTGCTAGAATTTAAATCAAAAAGCAAAAAGACTAATATTAATGTTCCTTTAAAGTTTGTCTCAAATATTTTAAAAAACAGATCTATCGCTTTTATTATTTCTGATTTCATTTCTCAAGATTATTCAAATTCTCTTAAAATATTTTCTTCCAGACACGATGTAACAGGAATCAGAATATATGATAAAACTGAAGAAATTATTCCAAATTTAGGTGTTATTGATATAAATGATAATGAAACCGGAAAACGAATTACAGTAAATACTAATTCAAAAAATATCAGAAGGAAATACAATGAATATTACAATTCTAAAAAGAGAGAGTTTGTGGATTATTTTAAAAGGTCAGGATCTGGAATAATTGAATGTAATACGCA
>CENX01093031.1_pt1 | contig 11172 bp, 16 predicted proteins | sample 361321 | NCBI WGS metagenome assembly CENX01 (sample SAMEA2619678, study PRJEB7988) | marine metagenome | isolation source: saline water (ENVO:00002010), including | reverse complement strand
GTAATTTCTTTTGCACCTTCTTCGTCCCACACAGGAACAAGGTTACTTTTGTGCATTAGTCCTATTCCAAGTAGTTTTCTCTCACCTGAATATGCTTGTGGTTGTGGTTTTTTTCCACCAGCAACAGGAATCTTGTCTCCTGTCTTGGGTTGATTTGGATCCGGTGAGTAGTCAGGCACATCATACCCTTTGAACTTCTTTGTTCTTTGCTTCAACGAGTAAGTGTCTAGACCTTGTGTCTGTAGCCATTCTTCGTGATTAGCCTGTGCCTCACGATTCCTTTTTGAATTTTCAATTTTATGTTTTATTCTCTTAGGTAGTTTCAATTGAATAAATCCCATTCTTAAAGTATATATTTAAGGCAGTTTATTGTCAACTATTGCCTGTAGAATAATTTCGGCATATTCTGGATTGGTACTCCATGCACTCATTCTTACCATTAAGGCCCTATAATCCCATTTACCAGTGTCGATCTGCTTTTCACGTTCTGCTCTAAATTCTTTGTATGCAGGATGTCTATTCAAAATTGCAATCATGTCTTTGACTGATTTGCATTTTGTGAGATATTTTTTCACTCCCCACGGAGCGTCCATGTTGCCTTTTGCCTTCATGTGTTCGACATTTTCTAGATCCCAAGTTCTCACGCCAAATAATGCATTGCCTTCTTTTGCAAACCTGCTTGTTCCCCAGCCAGACTCAACACCAGCCATTGCAATAATAATGCTTGTGGGCACTCTGCTTAATCTATCTGTGGTGTAATTTAAGTACTCTACACATTTTCTAGTAGACTCCAAAAATGTTTGTTTATCAACATATTCGAAATCAGGCTCCTTCAAACCTAAAAGGTGCACCTCACTCAATTCTTTTTTATGAAATTGATCTTCAAGTTTTTCAAGTGTCCATGTATTAGGATAAAATGTACCTCCCGCAAACGCACCACCTATGATAATTGCAATCACAATACTGGTTGCAAGTATCCATTTTATAATGTTTGGTTTTTTAGGTTCTTGTTTTACCATATTACTTTGTGGTGTGTGCCGCGAAATTATTGCCTATACTTGCGAACACACACGCACCTCAAAGTTAAACAGCAACTTTTTCTGCTGTTGGTTCTGTTGTAGCAGTCTCAGAATATTTGCTTTTGTATTCAGCTTCTGCCGAATTCATAAAGTTATTCCAATCTGCTTTCGATAAACCTGTAAATCTAGTGATCAAACCATCACTCATGATCTTGAAAGATCCACAAAGTTTATGTGTACCGTCTTCTGCAATCTTATGAACAACACCTGTTGCTTTACCATCGGCGTTCTCTCTTCCCATGATATACATATAGTTTCCAGACCTACCAGTCCACTTGTTATTAGTTTGTGTATCAGACTGACATCTTGCTCTAACCTGATCAACAACCAATTGTGCTTTTACTGAACATTTATACATAATTGTTCCTCCTAAATTACCACTATTATAGCAGGTAATGGTATTTCCGTCAACCAGCTGAAAAATCGCTATTTTATTGAGTTTTTATACATCTGCCAGGGTGTGTTTTTCACTTACTCCGCCAACCCATGTGTTGTAAATGCATCCTTGTTCAAAATATTTGGAATATTCTTTTTCACATTGTTCATAAAAGTTAATCATGTTTGCCATGGTTTGGATACCCACATCAGATTTGAGTGCGTTTGCATGATATATAATTTCTTTTTTACCCATCCACCACCGGTAATAGTTTGTGGACACGTCAACATGGTTCCATTTGTGATCCAGTTTTGTGCCAGTCAGGTCAAAATTTAGTTTGTTTTTAATTGGTAAGAAACCTTTCTCTTTGCCGTACCCCCAATTGGAAACTTTTTTATTTGCATCATGCACCGCGTAGGCGAGATTTACTGCCAAATCAGGATTACGATGATCGACAAAAAAGTGTAGGGCGTACGGGTCTGGATTTGCCATGTTAAATTGCATGTCTATCCAATAAAACTTGTTATCAGTAACATGGGGGATGGCATGGCCTAATACATTTACAAAATTGTTTTCTAATATTTCAGGAAAACACTCGGCAACCGTATGGACTCCGTGTGCAAAGAAGTCCAAGTTTGTGTAGGCAAAATATAGTTCGTCCAACCTTGTGGAATAAAAATTGAAATGTTCAGGCATCAAATCATAAAATTTGATTGGTACCTTTCTATCATGTTCGTCCAGTGTTTTGACTAAAACATCAAGGATTTTAAATTGATCAAATTCGTTAGTTTCTGCATCAACCACACCAGGAAATCTTCTATAAATTGCAATTTCGTCCAATTTACTGTTGTTACGTAGCATTTCACATAAAATGAAATGACTGTCTCTACCACCACTATAAAACAATCTAACTTTGGAGTACGTGTCACTTATTATTTCACATTGTCTTGAGCTGGCCTCGGAAAAATTTAATTTAGGTCTACTGAATGTGCCAGATGCAGACCAAACATTAAAACTAGGCCATTCCCAACCAACTGCTTTACATTGTTTTACAGCATGGAATTTGGAATAAAACAACTTGTCTTCCACGCTCCACCTAGGCGCTGTATAACCAGGCAGTTCAAGTTTTGTGCTTATTGGGACGATCATATCTGTATTATTTTATTATTCTCTGCTAGGTTAGTTTCCCATGCTTTGGTCTTTTTGCCTGTGATCTTAAGAAAGTATCTTGGTTTGTGTCCACAGTTAGCAGAACCGTGTGGCAAGTCTTGCCATCTAAACCACATCACATCTCCGGCTGACCATTGTGTCCAATGATAGTTTCCCATCAAAAGATATTGGCCCCAACTCCAATCCTGTAGTGAAACAAACAATCTTATACTATCTTCATCATTTTTTATATTGTCCATGGATGTCATTCCATGCCTATCGTCGATTGCACAACAAATTTTATCGATATGATACGTGAACATCTCGCCAGGCATCTGCCTTATGATTTGGGCGTATGGTTGTGATAAGCCAAACGTCTCAACAATTTTAAAAATTTTAGTATGGACATCGGGATCAACTGTTACACGTTTACCTTCTACCCGAGTGTCAACACCAAGTTCGATGTGCTCTTGCACACTCAACCTTTGGAGATATTGTGAAAGATCCAACGGTGCTTGTTCGTCAAACGGCTTTGCTAGTATTTCTTCCTGCCAATCACCTTTAAATTGTAAAAAATTCATTTTTATTCCAGTCGTATCTTTTATTGTCGGATCGAAGTGCCATTCGCTTTGTTTTCTTCTATAGTTCCAAGCAGTTTCGCTTTTGAACCAATGTGTTTTGTCTTGTGCCATTTTATCTCCTTAAATTTTTAATTCTAAATCTTTCTTGTCTAAACATTTTTTTACTGAATCAATTACTTTTTTAATCTCATCTTTTCTCAACCATGGGTGGGATGGTATGGTTACTGCATGTTTTATAAAAAAATCAGTTTGCGGAAATACTTTTGTCGTTTCATTACTTAGAACTTTATTTTGTGAAAAATTGTATCTATAATGCAAATAACTTTCAACACCCATATCTGCAAGTTTTTGCATAAAATCAATGTTGTTGTCCACAAATAATACAAATTTGTGATTATTTGTTGTACTATAATCAGGAGATGTCCTAATTAAGACACCGGTATCTTTAAGACCTTGCCGATAGTCATCAGCAATTACTTGTCTACGATCCTGCCATTTCAGCACATGTTCCAAAGATGTGTACACCTGTACACACTTGTCTGCGTGAGGCTGTGCGTTTATGCCTATGTGATTGAGTTTGCCGTCGTTTCTGCTAAGGTAACCACAGCGTCTGGTATAGCTGAAATCCTCTGCCCAATCATCTCTATCGGTCAACACTGCTCCATATGTTCCAAACACTGGACAAGTTTTATTCTGAGCAAAACTAATTGCACTTGCATCTCCAATACTGGTGGCTTCTTTACCTTTGTATTTTGACAAGAATGCCTGGCAACTATCATTAATGATCGGAATGCCTAGATCAGCAATCAAATCATGATCGTGGCAGTCACCATATAGGCCAGTAGTCATAATGGCTTTGACATCTTTTGTGTCTATATCGTTTAGATTTTGTTGGCCATGTCTGTCGATATCCGTAAAGACAAGATCGGCACCCAGCAGTTTTGGTGGCATTACGGAATTTGGAATACTATGGTTGATGCAAATTACTTTGTCACCCTGCTGTATTCCAAGTGACATAAACATCAGCATTAGAGCTGATGTGCCACTTGTGACCATGTGTGCATGTTTCCGACCAGTAAGCTCTTTGATTTTTTGTTCACAGGCAGTCATCCATTTGCCTTCCATGTGAATGTCTTGTGCATACACTTCATCCAGCCTTTGTTTGAGGGGGATGTGTATCTCTTCGTAAAGCCGACTGAGTGCGGTAATCTTAATCAACTTTCCAGGCCTTCTCGAGAGTTTGAACTTCATAAAGTTCGTTGAGCCAAGTACTTGATGGTCTTTGAAGTTTTCTTGTGTTATGATATTCTATAAATTTAATGTCCATAGATATATCGTATATCACTCTTCTTATTTTTTTCACGTCAACATTTTTTCCTATCACCGTGGCCTGCATTATTGGAAGACTATCTGACGGTGTGCAAGTTCCTTTGCCTGATGCCAGGTACTTCAAACTCTTACCTTGGTTGTTAACCATAATATCGACATCACCACCTAACATACCTTTCAGAATGGCACCACTATTTTTGTAAGGAACTAAAACAATATCTTTTCCTAATATATTTTTAAGTAGTTGTGCATTGTAAGATTTGCCGTGAGCAACTTTCATCTTACCTAATTCACCTTTTGCTTCATTAGATTTGCATATCCATAACGGTTGCTGATATTCTAGCATAATAAAATTTTCTTCTGTGTGAAAAAGATCCTGCCTATATACCATGTTTGTAGCGAACACCATTATTGTTGGTGTGCTGGCGTTTTTGAATGTCTTCACTGCTTGAGATATCTTGCCGATATTCTCGTAGTTAACATCATATCCGGCCGCTACAAGTCCTTCTTTATACATCAATGTTCTGGCATTGAATGATCCACCTGCCTTACCATTATTGATAATTGTAATGGTTTGTTTAGTTTCAGCACTCAATTGAATGGGTGTAACCAAACTTGCCACGACAGCAACCATAACCAATATCTTCTTATAAACTTTAAACATTTTTTCTCCTTATATTATTAATTGTCTATAAAATACTCCTTCAATATCGTTGCCCAATATGAACATGAATATCAAAGGAATTGTTTCGTATTTTTTTATTACAAATCCTAAAGCACTGAATACGATTAAACAAATGCTCCAGAACCATACCCGATAATCAAGTATTCCCATGTATGTGTTCAATAATAACATAAATGAAATCAAAATTACAATGGTAATATGTTTGTTCGCTGTGAAAATTTTTAATATCTGTTTTGCCATTGGCCATGCAACTATCAGTCCTATGATGTTTACAAATACAAACCATGGCACTATGTTCTTAAAAATTATGTCAACATTATATTCTATATTGTCGAACTGAAAAGGCGACCAACCTGCATCCACAAGGAAGCTATACAAGATTATTTCAGATCCCGTAATTGGGATTCCTATTAACAACAGAGGTAGCATACTGGCAAACTGTCCTGAATTATTTGCGGTCTCACTTGCCACAAGTTGATTGCCAGGACGCAACGGTTTTAGTTTTTTTTCAAGACTATAACTGGCATTTGTAGATAACACTGTGCTGACCCCAGGAACAAATCCACATATATATCCGATCACAGATCCCCTAACTGCACTAGGCACACATTTTTTGGTGAAATACACCAAAACCTTTTTAAATGAAATTGACACGGCAGGTAAAAAACTTTTACTTTTATTGCCTTGATACATTTTTACTATGGTTGGTACTATCAAGAATCCTATTAATACCGGGATCAATGGTATACCATATTGCAATGATTCATAACCAAAAGTGTATCGAAAATCAGGATTGATATCACTTTCGCCTGGCAGGCTCAAAGCAAAACCCATGACGCATAACATTATATTAACCAATATGTTTCTCTTGTTATAAACAAAAACACAAAACAAAATTATAAAAATGTACAGATAAAATTTAACGTCGTTTATAAAAAATAAAGTGATCTGTTTTGTTAGAAAATATATTAATCCAAAAGTTAAAACAACTGCGATCATGCTACCAAGCACACTTCCTATGGCACTGATGCCTATGGCCAATTTGGATAGTTTATGTTTATTGAACTTGGTACCTTCGATTACCGCAGGCAGACTGTTGGTCTCTCCAGGTATGCCCAAGTAAACCGCAGGGATGGTTCCTGTGAATTGCACCATACTGGCCAGTGACATGTAAAATAGTAGAAGTTGGATGACATCGAATCCAAGAAGCAAAGGTGTAGCCACAATCATCGCAACCGTCACACCTGCTCCTGGTATGACCCCAGTTATGGTGCCTGCCAACAAGCCTAATACAACCGCAATAAAGTGTTCCATAAAAAATTATACTACAAATTGTTTGTGATTGCTAGTGGATAGTTCCACACACGGCCCGGCTCACGCATCTAAGACATAGAAGTCGGTTTTTATGCCGGCGTCACTGTTTAGTGGCGCTACGATGATATTTAGTTTAAATTATTGTACTGTTTACAAAGGTGGACATATACTTTTGTCCAGTATTCTTTGAACCATGGATCCTCAGACGACATCATCATTTTAAAAGCGTTGTCCAAAAGTCTTTTCTTGCTTGGTAAAAATTGTTTAGCTAGTGGCGTCATTTTAAATTTGCTAATATCTCAGCTTCTTTGCGTTTGGGATAGCTGATGTCTAATTTTTTAATGCTATTTTCAATGCAGTGCCACACACCTTTGGCCACATCCTTTGGATCAATATACCAATCTACATGTTCAAACCTACTGTTGACTTTTGCAGGGTTGACACGTATGAAAAAGGTATCTTGATACGTGTTCTCCAGTATGTCAACCATTCTGTCGAGATATACTTTACTGGCAGTATATACCACATTCGGAGTTGATCTTTTGTACACCGCCCCACTTCCTATTATAACAATGAATCCTTTTGGATTAGCGTTTAGATATTTCTGCAAGATAAAAGTTGCTCCTGTGCAATTTACATCTATTGTTTCCTTGATATAGTTTGGCTCCATGTTATCAAAACTGAGGTTACGTCCGTGTCTCATGCCAGCTCCAGCAACAAAGATTAAACAATCATATCCGTTATAATTAAAACTTCTAATTTTATCAAAATCCGTAAGATCTATTTTGTCCCTAGTTGGATGATCAATTATACATTTGGATGTCGCTATCAAATTTTGCCCTATCAGGCTCGTGCCTCCTATGAGTAGTATTTTCTTCATTTCAGCTTGGACAGTATAGCGGCTTCTTTGGCTTTGGCTCTTTCTGCCTTGACCCTGTTCTCTTCGTCAATCTCTTCCTGTGACTTGACCTTTTCAGGTTCCAACTTGGTTGGTGCTTCAATAGGCATACCACCATTGTCAAACCATCTGCCATCTGCTGTGACAACACATGTACTATAAAAATTTGTTTTTTCACCAACAAATGATTTATTTGTAATCAATCTTCTTTTTTTATTCAGTTTACCTTTGTAAATTGTTCCGTCGGCTTGATGCAATGTTTGTTCATACAATCCACCATACACACGATCAATTTTAATGTATTCTTCTCCCTCGTCATCTTTATGACGTTTAGCTTTGTCGTATCTGGCTGGTAATTTATGTAACCAATCTGATCTGAAGTAAAATCTATTTGTGTATGATTCAAACTTTTCTTCTCTGAAAGCACTAGGCTTTCTTACAATATTTCCTAAACCTTCAAGTAGTTCTTTTGTTTTGCTCATAAAGTAAAAAACAACATTGAGGCAAGTTATGTATTCTCGCGGTTTAGCCTGTCACAACCTCCGCATCTAAAATGCATAATCCCTAAACGGGTAAAAAGAAGATTACAAATGAGTAATACACACTTGAACCTCAATGCTGTCATGTTGTTACCATTATATATGAAATTTGGTTATTAGTCAACCTTTACTCCTAGCATCTGGAAATGTTTCCATATTGTGTAGGTTTCTAGGTCTATCTCGTTGCCCTTTACGTCCTTGATAGTCTTGGTAAAACCTGCAAGTTTATATCTCTTGAATGGATATTCCCAATTACCAGCTGTTTGCCAGTCGCCCTCTAAAATGTGTTTATCGCTATCGTCTATCAAACACAACGGCATTTGAAGTACAAGTCTAGCAGATATTTTATCGTGCAGGTAAGCAGTGACTATTTTGTTTTGTGGTATCACGTGTTCAAGATGTTGTTTACCTTTGATGTCCATTGCTTTGTAGTGGAACCCCATGGGGGCCAACTGCTTTTGCATAGATCTAATATACAACACCAAAGAGGTCTTAATGTGCTTCTTTGTTGTTTGGCTCCAGCGGTCTTCAAACAGTGTGGCCTTCATGTGATCTATGTATTCGGCCAGTTCACCTAGTTCGGGTCGTGCTTTACTTTTAAAGTTAATCTCAGGTAGGTTAGTAAGGCTTTGGAAGTCTATCATTAAATTCTTCTTCTGTTATCATTTCAAGTTCTACTGCGTCTGCACCATCTTGATAATGTTTTTTTACTTCTTTCAAAACATCTTTCCATGGAAGCCCATAACCCCATTCAATAGTTTTAGTGCCTGTTGTGACAAAACATCGATAGTAGCAATTTTTATTTGACATATTTGTTAAAGGCAGTCTGTGCTTCTGATTCTGTGGCAATGTTTCCTTCTTCCAATTTCAAGGTCACATTAGGCATGTAACTTGGTTCGAAGGTGCCGTCCTCTAGTAGATACACTTCCCTTAACAGATGTGCCATTGCCACGGGTGCGTCCCAGCCAACACCGTTTGCGTGTTGCCATTGTTTCTTGGCCGCCGAGTGCACCAGGACCGCACTTGGACAAACTTTTTTCATTGCTTCTAACATTTTTGTCATCCAGACGTCTGGTAATCTGTTAAGCCTTTTTGCTTCACTGCCCATTTGATATTGTTTCATAAGCCCTATGAAAAGACCTTGGTTGATCTCCCCACCTTCTTCGTCACCGTACACTTGCTTTATGGCCTTTAGGGCTTCACGTAGTCCGGCTTCTCCTGACATTTTGATGCCTTTGTATGCATAATCAAAATGTGAGAAGTAATGTTTGTTAGGTCCACACTTGCCTGAGCTCTTCCTGACACGTTTTGGTTCGAGATCAATCTCGCACTCATCAAAAACTTTTTGTACAGAGTGAGCTGTTGCCACCCTTTCTGTTTCTGTTTCTCCCATTTTGTATCTGTGCAACAGGCATCTGTGTATCTCTTCTGTGCCTGCCCTTAATATCCCGGAGTCGTTTACAATCTCAAATGCTTCGGCATCAAAGGCCGGTTCGTCAGTTTCAACTATTGTTACAGGTATATTGTCATATCCAAGCAAGGCCAGTGATACTGCTCTATGTTGGCCATCAAATATATAAAGGGTCTTGCTGTCGGATCTTCTAACTGCGGACACAGGGCAACATACCCTTGGATCGAACTTTTTCATGATGTTCATCACGTGTCCCGCCCTCACATCTCGTTGGACAGAATAGTTGAATGCAAAATCCTCCAATGGGTGTGCTTCTGTGCCCAAGGGTAATTTCCTGCCTTTTGCCAGTTGGTTTTTTAAATTGACTTTTGATTCTGCTAATTTGCTGTTCCAATTGGGAACATCTTCGGGTGCTTCTTTTTTGACCTCTGCTACGACGTCAACAAGCATTTTTACTTTGCTCATACAATCTCCTATAGGTAATATGCTGTATCCATAGAACAGGCCAACAATAGGCTAAATCTAAAAATACTCTATCATTATAATATAAAATTATAGGATTGTCAATCTAGTGCAGTTCGCAACTCGCCCTGACAACATCTGTGTTGGTGGTCTCGGTAAAATGCCATTGTGCTTGGATACAGGACTCAGCGTCCGTATAGGCTGTTCTATACCAGCCATCTAGGTGTAAAACTTCCGCTGTGTGCCATTCACCGGCCACTAGGAAATATACTACTAAAAACCATTTCATGTTTTAGAGCATGTCTGGAACTAATTCACATGTGAAGTCGGATCTTTCAATTTGGTATCCCAGTGTTGAAAAAGATTCAATTATCCTATCATGCTTAGTTGATGCATTCGCCATGCATTCGCTTTTAATGTTGTAATATCTTAATGGGTCTTCCTGCATTACCATGCATGGATTACCAAGTGTACATACAATTATTATTACTTTCCACATTTTACTACCTCGTTTTTTTCTTTCCTAATAAATCTCTCACGGTTTCCTTACATGAGTGATGCCAGTAAACACCAGATTCTCGCAGTATTTCATTGTTTTTTCTTAGTCGTTCCATTACTCGTTCAATTCTTTTAAACTTGGCCTTTGTCAGTTTTTTATCAATTGCTTTCTCACAAAGGGTCAGCACGTCGTCTATGTCTGGACACGTGATGTTGGGCACTTTTGGTGCCTTCTTTCGTATCTTAGACCAATAATTGGTTCTCTTTTGTGCCCATTTCCACATTGACTTACCCCTTGACAATAATATTTACTGCCCTGTAAAGGCAAGTGAAGTGCTACTATAAGTTTTATGCTAGTGTTTTGAGACAACAAAATTTGGCGTTTTTTTCACTTGATGCCGTGTTTCTTCTCATGTTTCCGATGTCCCTTATGACTGCCCATGTAGTAGTCACCAGGTTCGTAGTCCCATGGCTTTCCATGATGTCCTCGCCAATCAGAAATGGCCATTCTAAGTTTAGCAATTATTTTGACCAATGGGTTGTGGTTTACTCTCACTCTGCTGTCTAACGTCCTAATTTTTTCTTTCTACCTAATGGTAATTTTTGTTCTTTGAAGAATTCCTCCCCACCCTTCGTCGTCCACTCAATAGTTACCATCTTTGCTTTAGAACCGCCTTGAAATGACTTTACAGCCTTCTTGAATGAAAGTGCTTCAACTTCCTTGATTTCATTTCCATCATCAAATTTAAATTTTCTCATTTTTGACATATATCTAATTTAGCACAAGATTGACAAAAGGTCAACTCTGTGCTTAAATATATTTGTATACGTTGAAACATTTGGAATAAACG
>CENX01008932.1_pt1 | contig 11181 bp, 10 predicted proteins | sample 361321 | NCBI WGS metagenome assembly CENX01 (sample SAMEA2619678, study PRJEB7988) | marine metagenome | isolation source: saline water (ENVO:00002010), including | reverse complement strand
AAAGTGGTTTTTTGAACGTATTCTGTTGCAACGGGGAGCCGTTCTTTTTCATACAAATCCAATAAACTTTCTTCAGCACCGTCTTTCCAAACACTTACTATTTTCTTAGACAGATTAATTCCGTCGTGAACACCGCCGTTCATACCCATGCCACCAAGTGGATTGTTTATATGGGCGGCATCCCCGGCTAGGAATATTCGTCCAGATCGATAACTTTCAGCAACTCTTTGATGAACTGGATATGCAGTTCGATGAACGATATCAAAATTTCCTTCAATCGGAACAACTCGATGCATTAGTTCCTGAACGGAGTCTTCTTGCACAAGCATCTCCGCAGTCTGCCCTTGGTTTGATGGCATCAACACTCGCCACAAGCCTGGTACTCGCAATAACAGAAACCAAAAATCCTCGGTAGCGAAGTACGAGACTGGTGCTAGATTTTCAAAGTAATTTTCGAACTTAAATTCGGAGCTTACAGTGAGCCAAAGTTCGGGAAAGGTCAGGCCAGGAAATTTTATATCCTGTGATACTCGAATGGTGCTTGAAGCGCCGTCTGATGCGATTAAATAGCGACCTTTCAACTCTTCATGCCCATCGACGGTGTTTACCTTTAACGTTACGCCATATTCGTCTTGATCAGCGCCGACGCCTTTGACATTGAATAAGACTTCAACGTTTTTCATTTTTTCGAGTTCGGCAACAATTATGCGTGTCAGTTTAAATTGCTCACATTGGATTCGGTATGGGTGATTTGTATCGTTTTTTAGGACGCTGAGATCCCAGTTTACCGACCAATCATCTCTAGTATCTCGTTGCTGCCAAATTGGGCAAACTAGGCCCTGTTCAATCACTTTGTCGGCCACCCCCAAGTCATCCAACATTTCCAGTGTTGGGGAATGAAAAGTTGACGCTCTAAGGTCCTCTGGGAGCGAATCGCAGGCTTCTATGAGAGTTACTGGAATATCATTCTGGGCGAGGTAAAGAGCTGATGTGCAACCTACAGGCCCCGCTCCGGCTATGATTACACGATCTACGTTATTCATAAAATATCCTTTAATTATATAACTTAATTAGATTATTAAAGAATATAATAATGTTATTGCCTACCCAACAAAAAAAGTAACTGCATGAATGCGCGCCATCGGACATGTTGCGTAACAACTGATTCCTTAGTTGTTAGACCAGATGCAACTCTTGGTAATTTAAAAGTAGTGTAAATATAGATTTCTCTTGCTAGGAATTATTTCTTAATTACTCAAGATTGGTGCCTAGCACAAAAGTTTTTTCGTTACCACGATATTCCTTACTTGGAAGATTGAATAGCGAATGCTTAAATCAACTAAATTCGGGATAGCGCTAGCCACGAAATGTGGCGGCGAAAGGCTCTCTTCAGAAATAGAAATGACCCTAAATAAAATAAGCATATCTCTATCTAGGTCTTTCCCACGGGTCAACCTAGGAAAAACCTAAGATGGCTCCGTGAGTCAAAATAAGACACATAGGGTTTCTGAAACCGGAAACAAATTTATTGAATTAATGTGTCAGTTATTAGAAGATATAAAAAAATATAAATTTTATCTGGACCAATTAATTCCAACTTTTCGTTTGGTGTACTCATGGAAATCAGGGTTTCTATTGAGTGTTTATTTGGTTTTTGTCAAAAGAAACTGGATGAATATTGCGTTTAATCAGGATGATAGTTTGTTGATGCACCTAAGTATTCTACTCGCTGTCGATGAAACTGATTGGCAATGGTTGCTAAAAATGAGTCACTAAAAGCGGGGCCAATGAAACTGATACCCATGGGGATACCTGATGGTAAAAAGCCATTAGGTACCGCGATGGCGGCTAGATCAGCCATATTAACAAAATTGGTGTAAAGTCCATTTGTAGAATTTGGCAGAATGGGATCAGCCAGTACATCCTCAATTTTGTAAACTGTTCCAAGAGTTGGCACCACCATTAAGTCTACATTCGCTATGGCTTTGCGAATTTTGTGAGCGCGCCGGTGCAGGGTATAGAGTGCATTTAAACTCTTCTCTGCTGTTTGGTTTCTTGCGGATAAGATTATCTGCCGGACGGTTTCATTTACTGAGTTGGGATTCGTTTCTATAAATTTGCCAACCATAGCGTATCGCTCGGCCAACCAGGGTTCCTCAAACATTGACATACTGGTTGCTTCAAAAATATCATAATCTATTTCGATTAGCTCATGCCCGGCGTTGGTAAGGGTATCAAGTCCCTCGTTAAACAGTATTGCAGCATCGGCATTGCCAAAGAAATTTAAAAGATTTTTTCGCGGAATTGCTATTTTTAGCGAGCTAGTAATCGATTTTATAATCTTTTTTTCTGGTGTGAGACGGCCGTACGGATCTTCCGGTTCAACTCCTTGGCAGGCTTCTAAAACATTCAGTGCATCTAAAGCTGTTAAGGCGTAGATTGAAACCGTATCAAAGGTAAGACTAGCGTTTACGAGTTGAGATCGGGCAAATAGTCCTAACGTTGGTTTTAGGCCAATAACATTATTGTAGCTTGCGGGAACACGTCCAGACCCTCCGGTATCAGAGCCAAAGGCGAAACTGCAAAGACCTGCCGAAACAGAAACAGCCGCACCAGAGCTTGATCCCCCAGGAATATATCGATCATCAAATGGATTTCGTGCGATGCCATAGGGAGTGCGGACACCGACAACGCCGGTCGCAAATTGATCCATATTAGTTTTGCCTAGTAATATTGCACCTGCATCCAACGCGGCTTGAACAGCCTGATGGGTTTTAGGCGCAATATAGGAAAAATCAGGGCAAGCAGATGTCGTAGGTAAGCCAGCTATATCAATGCAGTCTTTTACTGTGAATGGAAGGCCATAGAGTGGTAGTCGATCTCGTTCCATTTGCGTCAATACAGCTAGTTCCTCTGCTCGTGATAGGATATCAGTGGCTGGTAACTTATATATCCAAACGCCATCTTGGCCGCGGTCTTCAATTTCGAGTAAAATGTTCTTTATCACTTCTAACGTTGAAGTGTAACCAGTTTTATACGAATATTGCAGCGTTTTGAAATCTAAGCTTGGCATGGTCTTGGTCATGGGTATCTCGTGCGAGAAATGTGGACTGGTTATTACTTCCGTTTGATTGATACTAGGGGATGAAGTTCATGCATAGCAAAAAATTGCGGAGACAAAAGTTTAATTTAGATGTCTTTAGCTGCAAATATTTCGAAGACCACGCACATCTGATATTTTGATGCTGTCCCCATTACGTTGAATGAAACCAAGTTTCTCAAATTTATCGAGTGAGACAGAAATTGACTGTCTGGTGGAGCCGATCATATTAGCTAGTTCCTCTTGCGTGAAATGCAGGCTAATCTCCGCGCTATTCTCCTCTTTCGGGACGGGCGTGATGAATGTCAAAAGCAAGTGGCTTAGCCGACAGATCTTTGATTGCGTGCCCATTATTTGTAGCAGAGACGTATAGCACATGCTTTTATGGACAAGGCTTTCTATTACATCAATGGCGAGGTCCGGTTTATCACGAATGAGTTCTCGCAAAATCGAACCCGGTAATCTGATGCCAACGGACGGTTCTGTAGCGATAGATGACCACATATGTATGCCCCCGCCCAATATTTGAGGTGCACCGACAAAATGCCCAGATGGCCAGTAAGCCAAAGTGATTTCTCGGCCGTTTGATGATGAGTAATAGGAACGAACCCGCCCAGATTTAATTAAATGAATGCCGTCATGATCGGCGCCTTGGTTGAAGAAGTGTTCTCCCTCATGATACCTTGTTTCTAAGCCTCGTTCGATAAGGTGTTTCAAATTATCATGAGAAAATATTTTGAAAATATCGGGCCCATTGTCTGTTGGACCGCCATTTTCTGTTAAATGAACCGCTCTATTAGGATAATATGACTCCCCTGTAAAATTGATTTCGGAACAAGTATTTAAATCAAATCGGCTCATTATCTTTCCTTTTATGATTAAAAACTAGGCATAAAAAAATTTGATGATATAATATGCATTTTTTTGACGTTAACGCAAATATTTGCTTATGTGTTTATCTAAAACTCCTTCTAATAATCATCAATTAAGGAGGAAATGACTGAAATAGGCCATTTAATCTTAATTGTTACATTATTTTTTTAACCAACATCTTAGTAGATGCAAAATTAGAGGATTATAATAGATGCAAAAGAAAAATATTATGCTTGGGTTTTTAGCTGGAGCCATTCTTTTTAGTTTAAATTCCATGACCGCCGATGCCGCTAAATATAGTGCAACTTTGGCTCAGAATATGTCGCCGATCTCTGGCGTAAGTATTATTGCCAAGCACAAAGGCTTTTTTGAGAAGTATGGATTGGATATTTCCGTCAGTGGTTTTACATCTGGCAAGCAATGTTTGAACGCTGTCCTTGGTGGTGCTGCTCAAATTGCCACAACAGCTGAAGCGCCGACAACCGCGGCAGCTATGGCTAAGTTACCAATCGCTTTCCTCGCCAGAATGGAGTATTCAGACCTTAAAACCCTAACCTCAAAAAGTGTCAGCATTAATTCACTTGCCAATTTAAAGGGTAAAAAAATCGCTTTTACCGCAGGTACTGGTAGTGAGGTTTACACGATAGCTTTGTTGAAAAAAGCTGGGTTAACTAAGTCAGATGTGAAACTAGTGAACTTGCGTCCTCAGGACATGCTTGCAGCCCTTTCTGGTGGCGATATCGATGCATATAATTCTTGGGAACCCCACGTTAGCAACGGTATTAAAGCTATGGGATCCAAGGTTGTCCAACTAAATACAACTGGCATCTATTCTGAGACTTTTAATATCGTCGTCATGCAGGACTACTTGAAAAAGAACCCAGAACTTATCAAAGCGTTTTTAAAGGCGTTGATCGATGCTGAAGCCTTTATGAAAGCCAACCCTAAAGAGTCGATTGCAATCGTTGCTAAAATTGCCGGTATGAAGGAGGCCAGTCTTGCCGCGATTTGGAAAGACTATGTGTACAATGTTGTTCTTGATCAGCGTCAGATAGATGTTCTGAGTGCTCATGCTGCATGGCGTCTTGCATCCGGTAATCATCCCCCAAAAGCAACGATGCCAGATTTTACGAAAGTAATCTTTCCCGGGCCATTAAAGTCTGTCGCACCTGATCGGGTTACACTTCCTTAAGATGACTAAAAAACTAGACAATAAAATTAATTCCTCTGCTTCGGTTATGAAGCAGGGGAAAGCAAAAAATAAAGACGAAACGTTAAATCGGCTCGCCCTTGTGTTTTCACTCCCATTATTTTTTGGATTGTGGGAATTACTCTCTACCTCCGGGTTAGTAAACATTACCCTCTTCCCACCACCGACCACTGTATTGAGTGCATTTATTGAATGGCTGGAAAGCGGACAACTTGCGATTGATTTTAGTATGAGCGTATCCCGCGTTGTTGTCGGATTCTTTTTCGGCGCTTTGTGCGGTTCTGTTTTTGGCGTTTTAACAGGCCGGTATACTTTATTGTCGAACTTATTTAGCCCAATTTTCCAATTATTGAGGCCAATTCCACCAATTGCTTTTGTTCCAATTGTTATTCTTTGGTTTGGTTTAGGGGAAATTGGTAAATATTTTTTAGTTTTCTGGGGTGTCTTTTTCACTGTTTGGGTTTCGGCTCATTTGGGGGTTCAGCGTGTTGATCAGAAATTAGTCCGTGTAGCTTATGTACTAGGTACTCCCGAGAAGCGAATGCTGCGAGAAATTCTAATTCCTGGGTCACTACCCTATATATTTGTTGGCTTGCGCACCTCAGTAAGCATCTCGTTCTATACGCTCGTTGCTGCAGAGCTTGCTGGCACGTTTTCAGGCCTTGCTTATCGGATTGATATTGCGCAACAAAACTTGCAAATGGGGCAGATGATGAGTGGTTTGGTGATGCTCGGACTGATCTCAGCAGCGGCAGATAAAATGTTCGCAATATTCGCCAAAAAAGTTGTCTGGTGGTCGTGATGGATATCGGGAAAATCCATTTACCTGAGACCGAGAATCTTCAATCAAACTCGGCCGGCGAAATTAATGTGGAAAATGTATCTATTGTTTTCGGAGAGGGCGAAAGTGCCTTTCTAGCCGTTGACCGTGTCAGTGCACATATCCTTAGCGGAGAATTTGTCTGCATATTGGGACCCTCGGGTTGCGGAAAATCTACGCTATTAAATGCGATTGCTGGGTTAGAGGAACCTAGCTCTGGGCAAGTCGTGGTTGAAGATCAGGTGGTCATTGGACCATCTGGTAATAGAGGTATGGTATTCCAGCAACCAGCCTTATTTCCCTGGAAAACTGTTATAGAGAATATTGCTTACGGACCACGAATGGCCGGCAAGAATGATGAGGAAGCAAAAGAGACTGCTAATTTTCTACTTGATATGATCGGCCTAACCGCCTTCGCTGATAGGAGGCCTCAAACACTGTCAGGTGGTATGCAGCAACGCGTTGCCATTGCTCGGGCTTTAGCTAACTCTCCGACAATTCTGTTGATGGACGAGCCATTTGGAGCTCTGGATGCTCAAACCCGCACAATGATGCAGGAGAGCTTGCTGCAGATATGGCATGAAGTTGGCCTTACAATTGTCTTCGTTACCCATGATATCGACGAGGCGATTTATCTTTCGGATCGCATTCTTGTTATGAGCGCGGGGCCTGGGCGTATTGTAGAAGAAATAGACGTAGATATCTTCAGGCCACGCACACCGGAGACGGCACTTGAGCCACGCTTTATTGAAGTGAAACGTCAGTCATTGGAAATTATTCGGGAACAAAGTACACTAGCTTTTGAACAACAATTAAAGTTAGGAAATCTATAATTTGGTGGTTGCAAATTTACCAATTGGGGTTATCGATCATGTCTTTATTTAATCCAGTGGCACGAAAAACTGTCGGGGCTAATATACGAGCAGTTTGTTTGAGCAGAGCCTCTCCATTGTTAGGGCAAAGAATTCAACAAGGTTTCATTGATGCAATGTTTGAACAAACCAAAATGTGCTGTTGCAACTAGTCAATAACGATCGAGATCGACTTAATTGGATTTCGTCCGCTTTCCGGGGGTACAGTTGCTACCTATTTTATACTCTCTTATTTTTGCTAATAGCCGCAAGTGGACATGAAATAAAATCAGTAAAAAAATTGATCTGCCAAATTAAAATGCTGGTTACCAATTCAGGAATCTAATATTTTAGATTTAATTTGAAAGTTTAATTCCAAACCTTTTAATGTAAGTTATTAACCTGACAACGCATCTAAAATAGGACAGTTGGGGCGGTTGTCACCTTGACAGGCATTAGCCAATTCATTTAATTGAGTCTTTAAACTCTCTAATTCTTTTAATTTAGCATTTATTTCAGAAATCTTTTCAATCGTTATTTTTTTTACATTTTTGCTTGGTCTCTCTTTATCCTCATATAAAGAAAGTAATTCACGGCACTCTTGAATACTAAAATTAAATTTTCGAGCTTTGCCAACGAATTGTAATTTTGCAATGTCATTTTTTGAAAAATCACGATAGCCCGTAATACTATTTTTTTGGGGAACAATTATGTTAATGTCTGCATAGTAGCGCACTGTCTTAACAGTAAGCCCTGATAATTTTGCGGCTTTACCAATTTTCATTTTTTTCTTTACTCTCCTGTTAGTGGAGACACTAGTATAATACAAAGTGTTTAAAAAGCATAAAGTCAAGAAGTTATGATTTTTATTATTTTTAAAAGGCTAATGAGCATCAATGTACCAAAATAGTAATGACAAGCGGCGTCAACTTAATATGGTGGGCCATTCCGTTTATATTAATCGTAGAGGCAATTACACCCCTATCCTAAAATTATCTGGCACCTCAGAGTATTATTAAAAACATATCACTAAAAAAAGAGATTTAATTGAGTAAATTTTTTACACACAAATTCATGTTCATTCTAATGCTGTGCTTCGTCGGTATTTTTGGTTTGATATATTATTTCGTATCATATGTTGATGAAACAAATACTGGCGTATCTCTCAAACCTGATGAGAAAGACATAGTTTCACTAGGCAAAAATGTTTATCTAAAGAACTGTGCCTCATGCCATGGCAAAAACCTTGAGGGCCAGTTAAACTGGCGACAGCGTGATGCGGAAGGTTACTTGCCAGCCCCACCTCATGATAAAGATGGCCATACATGGCATCACCCCGATGAATACCTTTTTTCAATGACTAAATATGGCATTGAAAAAATGATCGGTGAAGAATATCAAAATAAAATGCCGGCGTATGAGACAATTCTGAGTGATGAGGAAATTATTGCCGCATTATCTTACATTAAAAGTACTTGGCCTCCGCAAATTCAGCGTCAACATGACCGAATGAATAAACGTGCCATTATGAACAGGAAGCAAGAATAGATATGACAACCTCTCTAATGCCAATATTCTGAGTTCAATTGTAAATTTAAGGATAATTAAACTAAAATCTTATTTTTGGAAATCTATTAGATAAAAAGGTATTTTTTAATGATAAAAAAACATCAAACTAAATCCATGAGTTTTCTAGTTATTTTGTTTTTATTATTGGGTTCAGTATTATTTGCGCATAGCGGTGTAAAGGATATAAACGTATTGAACCGAATGAAATTAATGTCATCGATGTCAGAACATGTAAAAATTCTTGGTCAGATGATGAAAAAACAAACTTCGTTCGACGAAAAAAGAGTTACGGAAACCTTAAATAAGATTTTAAGTTTGTCCGAGGACACACACTCCGTTTTTAAGGTAAATGCAACTGATCCAAAATCTGAAGCGAAGTCAATTATTTGGAGAAACTTTGATGATTTTATAGAGCTATCAAATCAGCTTAGCGATACTGTCAAATCAACATCGATTTCCAAATATGAAGATCTTCGACCGGCTATGATGAAAATCGGTGCTGGTTGTAAAGCATGCCATAGAAAGTATAGAGAGTAGTCATTTGCATTTTAATAACACTCTATGGCTCATGGCACTTAAAAGTCTTCTTAGATCGCAATGAGCCTAAATAGAAATAATTATATCTCTATTTAGCCCCCCATAGGTCCATCTAGGAAAACCTAGGGTGACTCTATGAGTCAAAATAAGACTCATATGACTTATTTAGAGGTTTCAGAATCTCCATGAGTCTCGAAGTTCACTTATCAGAGGAACAATATGTTTTTAATATCAATTTTAGTCAGAAAAAACTACCACTTTACCATTTAAATATATTTTCTTATTATGTTATCCAACCATTTAAACAAACGCTAAGGACCATGAAATGAAAGTTTTTAGAAATTTTTTGATATTGGTAACAGCTATTTTCTTAATCAATCCAGCTAATGCCCAGATGTCTGCAAACCCTCCAGAAGTTGGCGCTAAAATCAGGGAAATGGGGGCTAAACTTGGCCGCGATGTTGTTGTGACTACCAATAAACTTTATGGACCCCTTCTCAGAAAAATGCCTCGAAAGGGTGTGAATGTCGCAAAGAACGAGGTTTATGGTCCACATGAGCGACATCGTATTGATGTTTATCAACCGAAAAAATCAAAAAGTCTAACGCCGATTGTAATACATCTTCATGGTGGTGGATTTGTTAGGGGTGATAAAAAAGGCTCTGCAAATATTGGCACATACCTTGCCCGCCATGGCATTCTCGGGTTAATAGCGAATTACCGGTTTGCTCCTAAAGTCAAATGGCCTGCTGGGTCTAAAGATATTGCTAATATGATCAAGTGGATCAAGGCCAACGGGACAAAATTTAAAGGAGATGTAAATAAAATTTTTCTTATGGGATCATCGGCGGGGGCAGGTCACGTAGCAAGTTATATTTTCTTTGAAAAACACCAGATCAAGAATGATGGTATCGCTGGTGCAATCTTAATCTCTGGGCCAACATACGAATTGACGGTGAAGAAAGGGAGGGGACACTTCGCATATTTTGGTAAAGATAGTTCTAAATATTCAGAAATGTCTTCAATTAGAAATATTAATGGCCGCAAAATCCCACTTTTTATTGCCTATGCAGAGTTTGATCCGTCTAATATTCAAATTCAAAATATGTTATTAATTAACGCTCTGTATAAGCGCGATAAATTACTGCCAACAATTAAACAAATTCAGGGTCATAACCACTTTTCTATCACTCGCCATATCAATACAAAAGATGAGTCGCTTGGCCCAGAATTGGTTGAGTTTGTAAGAACACATTGATCAAATAATTTTCTCTGATTTAAATTTATATCATAGGCGAAATGGTTTTTGAACTTTTAGAGAATGGAATCGTTCAGAAATGGAGTGTCTTCCGTCGCAATTTTTGTTCAGGGTCGGGTTTTGTTTCCATATCTTTCAAATCAACATACTAATCTCGATAGAGTTCTTGGCCAGTGATTAAAAAGTATAAAAAATTAATAATTTCTTCAGTTAAAATTAATGACTTTTTTCACTCTATGTATAAATTAAATTTTCGAAGTAAAAACTGAAATTCAAATTACTATAAAGATGTTTTAAATGGCGCAATACTCAAACTTTGCAAGGTTCACTTTTAAAGATGGGAATCAAGGAATTATGATAGAGGAATTCAATGGTAGACCCAAATTGGATAGAACGAGAAGAAATGGTTTCTGAAGACAAACAGGAAGACTTATGGGGTGCAAGTGTCGCCGATTGGGCTGAACATGAAGCAGATCATGCACCATCTTGGGAAGCTATGTTGTCAAATATGAATGTTCAAAAAGGAGCATATTTACTTGATGCAGGTTGCGGCGCTGGTGGTGGCGCCAAATCAGCAATTGACCTTGGAGCACAGGTTTTTGGCATAGATAAATCACCAGCAATGATTTCATATGCTAAAACTCATGTGCCCCTGGCTGACTTCCGAGTTGGCGATCTTGAAAAAATGCCTTATGGTGATAATTTTTTTGACGCTGTTATGGCCGGTAATTCAGTCCAGTATGCGCAGAACCCGAGCAATGCTCTTCGAGAAATTCGCCGCATTTGCAAGCTTGATGGTAAAATATCTATTTGCACGTGGGATGTGGCAGAAAAGAATGACCAACATTTGCTTAGAGCAACCATAGAAAAATATATGCCAAAACAGTCAAAACCGGTTGCTGGACCATTTACTTTGGCGGCATCGGGAGTATTAGAAAAATTAGTTGAAAGTGCCGGCTTAGA
>CENX01213657.1_pt1 | contig 11188 bp, 15 predicted proteins | sample 361321 | NCBI WGS metagenome assembly CENX01 (sample SAMEA2619678, study PRJEB7988) | marine metagenome | isolation source: saline water (ENVO:00002010), including | reverse complement strand
TATTCTAATGACAATAAATGTTATTACTGGTCAAAATATGTTTAGTGAAATTGAATTTGTATCTGCTGATTTAAATCAAGATAATAATATTAATATTTTAGATATTGTACTTATTGTTAACATTATACTTGGAAATAATTAGTTAATACTGGCTCTACTAGTTTAAATTTAGCTTCATTTATCCAATTAATTTGAACTCCTCTACGCTCCATTCTTCTAAAAAAAGTCATTTGCCGTTTTGAAAATTGATGAATTGCCGTATTAAGCTTTTGAAACATATCGTTATAATTCAAATCACCTTTAAGATATTTTCCAATAAATTTATATTCTAAGCCAAAATATTCTAACCTCTCTTCAGATAGCCCATTGTTTAATAAACTCTTTACCTCATCTATCATGCCATTATCAAGTCTCAATTTTAACCGATGAGTAATACTCTTTCTGACTTTCTTTCTATCTGGAGCGATTCCGATTACACAATAATTAAATTTTTGAAATTGTCTAATTTCTATTTCTTGTTTTTTTATTTCTTTACTTAATCCTATTTCGATTGCTCTAATTGTCCGTTTTTTTGAAGACAAATCGGTGATATTATGAAGTTTTAAATTTAAATTTTTTAATATATCAATTAATACTTCATGACTTTCTTTTTCAAGGTTATATCGTAAATAAACGTTAGGTGGAACTTCTGACATATCATAATTTAATAAGACTGATTCGATATAAAGTCCTGTGCCACCACATAAAATTGGGAGAGAATAATTTTTTAAAATTTCTTTTTGAGCCCTTCTAAAATCATTTTGAAAATGAAAAACACTATAATTTTGCTCTGGCTGTAAAATATCAATTAAATGATATGGAATATGTTTTCCATTTATTTTATATTCTTTCAAATCCTTACCAGTTCCAATATCCATACCATTATATATTTGCCTAGAATCAGCTGAAATAATTTCCCCTTTATACTTTGCAGCTATTTTAACAGATAAAGATGTTTTTCCTGAGGCTGTTGGTCCAATAATTACTAAAAGATTTGAGTTTTTATACATAATGATTATTAATTTGTTTATGATATCATTTATTTTCTTGTTTAAATTTATGTTATTTTATTAAAAAGGAAAATAAATGAAAAAAATATACTTACATCTGTTTATTTTTATTTTATCTAGTTTCGCTATATCACAATTGGAATATTCTTTAGAAGATGTTAACACTACTTCTTCAACTTATAATTTAAATGTTTGGTATCCAGAATACTCAGAATTTATTACATTACATTATTTTTCAACGCAAGGTTGAGCTGGCTGAACAGCTACTTTTGTGCAGTTGCACAATTTTCAAAATGAATTAAGAAATACTGATGGATTTACTAATATCGTCTTTATTGCAGTAGGACAAACAAATATTAGTAGTTTTAACGAAAACTTTTGCTCTGATTCAGACCTTCCACTTGTTATGGATCCTTACCCTGAACTTCCTTTGAGAGAAATGTTTAATGCTGCGCATAAAGAAGTTGTTATTGTAGATTCAGAATCTAATATCCTTGGTAGGATAACTTTAAATGGAAATTTAAATAGCAACGAAAAGGATTATATAAGAAACATTATTAGTGAAAATTATCCTGGAGATTCTATCATTGGAGATATAAATGGTGATGAGATAATAAATGTTTTAGATGTTATACTTGTAGTTAACATAGTTTTAGGAGCAATTACTGATTTAGATAGTGCAGATGTAAATCAAGATGGTTTAATCAATGTTCTTGATATAATTAACATTGTTAACATTATAATAAATACTTAGTTTTTATGCGTTTTTTACTTCTAATAATTTTTTTTATATGTATTCCTCTCACTCAAACCCAAGAATGTATAAATATGCCTCTTAATTCGATCATAAGTACTTATAGCATCGGAGATACTATTAGTATAGATGACCAATTACGACCATATAATGTGTGCTATTCATCTGAAAATAATAGTAATAATACATTTAGGCTTGCAGATTTTAATGGCAATTTAAATGGAGGCCATTATCGAGTAACTTTAATAAGTATGAATGCATCATGGTGACCGGCATGTTATGGATACATCAGTATGATGGATCAAATTCTTGAATTTATAAATATAAACAATCAAATAGAGTTTTTAGTTAGTTTTGATGATGGTACAGGACCTAACTCAACATATACATGCAATGAATGGGGTAATTTATATAATGAACTTGGCGAATATGGAAATCAACCAATAATTTTAAATGGTGATGATGACTATAATCAAGATGGAGACCCTGATCATCATTTATGGAATTCATTTGCAGGAAATTCTTATTCTGCATACGTAATGTTAGATCATCATATGGTTGTTAGATATTTGTTTGATATTCCAGATTTATATCAATTTCAATACAACTACTTAACATCACTCATGAATGCGATGAATGGTTGCACAGAACAATCTGCATGTAATTATAGTCATACTGCTATATACAACGATGGCACATGTCAATTTGATCAAGAATGTGATGAAAATTTGAACCCTTGTTCGAACTTTTCATCTCATTTAGATTGTATATCTGAATCAAATTGCTTCTGGATGGGTGATCATTGTATGGAAGGCTCAAATTGTACAGACCCTATCGCAGAAAACTTCAATCCAATAGCAGAAACAACAGGAATCAATGATAATATAGAGTGTATTTACTCTCCTTTTATAGAATTTGGCTGTATTTATCCAAGTGCAGTAAATTTTAATAGTGAAGCTCGTATTGATGATGGAACTTGCCAGTTTAATTATAATGATGTGAACGAAGACAATATCGTCGATATTTTAGATATTATTATTATACTTTCTGAAATAATAGAGCTTGAATAAAGTTTATCCTATTTATTCCTCAAAATTTAATAATTTAACTTCAATATCTAGTCCAACTATATTACCACCTAAACCACCATTATTTTCTATGACTCTATGACAAGGAATTACAATTAGAAGAGGATTTATGATTACCTTAAAAATATTCATATGATTGTTTAAAAAATATACTTTTATAGCTTAATAAGCTTTAATCTATTTTTTATATATTAAAGCCTACTATTTGGCAAATAAATATATATAAGAGTCTTCTTTTTTTCTATTTTAGTGAGTAAACTTATATAAGTATCAAAATAGTAATATTATAATTTTATCATTTTATGTTAGTTTGCCTCTAAGTTTCTAAGAGGCTTATAGAATTAATTAGTCAAAACCACGTAAATTTAACGATTATATTCTTAATAAATTTTATAATTTTTATTGGAAGGCAACAATGAGTGACTCAGCAAAAATCCAACTTAATAAGTTTGAATTAGATTCTAGAATAATTACAGGTAGTGAAAATGAAAAAGGATTTGATATAACAAAACTTAGGCCAACAACAGGCCATATTACTTTAGATCCAGGTTATGGAAATACAGGTGCATGTATGAGTGATATAACCTTTATTGATGGTGAAAAAGGTATTCTTCGTTATCGAGGATATCCTATTGAGCAATTGGCAGAAAAATGTAAATTTACTGAAATATGTTATTTATTACTTTACGGTGAGCTTCCAAATTCTAATCAACAAGAACTATTTAGTCAAAAAATAAAAAAGGAGCAAAATATCCATGAAGATATGAAACGGTTTTTTGATGGATTCCCAATTACAGCCCATCCAATGGCGATTCTTTCAGCAATGGTGACTTCTCTTTCTGCTTATCATGGTGATACAGATATTACAAATCCTGATAAAATTGATAATGACATTATACGACTTTTAGGTAAAGTAAAATCCTTTGCTGCTTTTTCTTATCGAAAATCCCATGGTTTACCATTTATCTACCCTCAACCAGAATTAAATTATGTGGAAAACTTCCTTCATATGATGTTTTCTGATGCACAGGAAAATTATGAAACGGATCCTATTTTAGCTGAAGCATTAAACTTATTACTAATACTTCACGCAGACCATGAGCAAAATTGTTCAACTAGTACTGTACGTATGGTTGGAAGTAGTCAAGCAAATCTACATGCTACAATTTCTGCTGGAATCAGTGCATTATGGGGACCATTGCATGGAGGTGCAAATCAACGAGTTATTGAAATGCTCGAACAAATAAGAGATGATGGTGGTGATTATAAAAAATATGTAAATATGGCTAAGGATAAAAATTCAGATTATAAACTATTTGGTTTTGGTCATAGAGTATATAAAAATTATGATCCACGAGCAAAAGTAATTTCACAAGCTGCTGAACGCGTTTTAAAAGCTTTAAATGTAGATGATCCTTTGATGGATATAGCCAAAAATTTAGAGCATATAGCATTGAATGATAATTATTTTGTTCAACGAAAATTATATCCAAATGTAGATTTTTATAGTGGTATTATTTATAAGGCTATGGGAATTCCAACAAATATGTTTACAGTAATGTTTGCTTTGGGTAGGTTACCTGGTTGGCTATCCCATTGGAGAGAAATGATAACAGATCCCAAATCTAAAATTAATAGACCTAGACAAATTTATACTGGTCCAATTTTAAGAAATGTAAAACCTGTAGGAGATCGATAAACTGAAAGCATATCACAACCTTGTCAAACATGTTTTAGAAACAGGAATTCGTAAAAAAAATCGTACTGGCACAGATACAATTTCTGCATTTGGTACACATTATAAAGTTGACCTTTCACATGGATACCCTTTACTTACAACTAAGAAGATATTCTTTAAATCTGTTATAAGAGAGTTACTTTGGTATTTATCAGGTGAAACTCATATTAGAAATCTTAGAAAACATACTAAAATTTGGGATGCATGGACCACTGAAGAAGATAATTGGGAAATTGGTAAAATGTATGGTTATCAATGGGTAAACTGGGAAAAATATACTAAAGACCCCAAAACCGGACAATTTGATAAAACTTATATAAATCAAATTGATGAGGTAATAAAATTAATTAAAAAAGATCCAAATTCTAGACGAATGGTTATTACTGCTTGGAATCCATCTGTTTTAGACGAAATTGCTCTACCTAGTTGTCATGCATTTTTTATTTTTAATGTTTCTGGTGATAAATTAAATTGTCATTTAACTCAAAGAAGTGGCGATATAGCACTAGGAATTCCATTTAATTTAGCTTGCTATGCAACATTAACACAGATGATTGCTCAGGAGACAGGTTATAAACTTGGTTGTTTTTCTCATTATATAAATGATGCTCATGTTTATGTTAATCATGTTGAAGGTTTAAAAGAGCAGCTTACTCGAGAGTTCAAGCCACTACCAACATTAGAAATTTCAAAAAAGCCATTTTGGGACTTAGATTTTAAAGACTTTGAAATAAAAGATTATAATCCTCACCCTTCGATTAGGTTTGAAGTTGCTATTTAATGGAAATTCATTTAATTTGGGCTCAGGATAGAAATAATGCAATTGGGGTTAATGGTAACCTTCCTTGGAATATACCCGAAGACTTAAAGAACTTTAAAAAATTAACTCTAAATAAACCCATTATTATGGGGCGTAAAACTTGGGATTCTTTAAAATTTAAGCCCCTACCTAAAAGACGTAATATTGTATTATCTTCAAAACAAAAAATTGATAATGCTGAAATTTATAAAAATATCCATTTTTTATTAAATGAATTAATTATTTCTAACATAAAGTCCATTTTTATAATTGGAGGAGCACAAGTTTATAAAGAGTTTTGGAATTTAGCAACGCATTTACATATTACATTAATTTCCAAAAATTGTGAAAATGCAGATACTTTTTTCCCAATTAAATACAATATGATTGAAAAAGAATTCAAAAAAATAAATTCAGAAAATTTGACTAATATTGCTGAATATCAGCTTTGGACTAAAATTTAATCTAAAGCCTCTTTAACTAACTTCCCTGACAGACCGGCAAATCCACCTAAAATAAATGGTAAAATTATAATTACTATTGCAAGTAAAATTGTATTATTTAAGCTTAACATAGTTGAAGTTCTTTCCATTATAATTTCTCCACCATTGAACCATCTATAAAATAAAATTATACTCCAACAACTAGATAAACTAAATCCAGGAAGAAAAAATGAAGTTTTTTTACTTTGAAGGAAAAATCCTATAAATAAAGAAAATATTACTCCGACCCACCAGTGCATTAATAGTAATATTGGAAATAATATAATATTTACAATTATAACTTTTTTAAAAAATTCCATTATTCCCTCCCTTTAAAAATTAACAATTTACCTGGAATTTCACCTGGATTTGAACTTGAATTTATATCTCTTAATTCTCCAATTCTCCATTTTTCTAACATATCCGAATAGAATTCACTTCCAGGATAACCAGATTGTCCTCCAGGCAGAATACCTTTTGCCTTAGGTGGATTGGACATTTCAACAATATATCTCCAAGAAGGACCAAAATGCTTTCTTGTTGCATTTGGAATTAATTTTCCACCACCCGTAAATAAATCTATTTCCCCAAAACCAGGAATTTTTGCTAAATGATAAATATCTGTTCCTCTGGAATTTCCCCACTTCCATTTTTCAGACAATTCTCCAAAATCATTATTAAGGCTGGTTAATGCACTATCAAAGCTTTGAGAAACAAGCATCGAAAAGGTTTCAATATTTGGAGTATTAATATTATCAATCCATTTTGCATCATGTTCTTTAGTTAAAAGCTGCTCCAACCTTGAATAATCTGGCCATAAAATATCATTATCAGGTTTTCCTAAATCGTCTTGCCATATAAATTTTTCTATGTAATCAATCCATTTATCATAAATTGTTGGTGCAATTTTTTCTCCATCAAAAAAGTAATCCCATTTACTTAATTCACCTATTGGATCGACATAATTGAGTGGTACTATTTGGTTTTTAATAGTATCTAAAAGTATTGGAAGAACTCGTTCTGCCATAAGATTTTTATTATCCATTTGGATTTGAATAAACTCCTCAAATCCTGCATTATCTAAATCATTTAATTTTTGATTTATTCGTTCACCTCTAAAAGATTCAACTAACCATGGTGAAAGATAATATGGATAATTATTATCCGTTACATGTTGATTGGCTGAACTGACATACCCTCTCAATGGATTTAAAACATGAGCTTTTTCATAATGCGGAATCGGCTCATTCCAAACATAATTAGGATCAGTACCATCCATAATAAATCGTCCCTGATTTTTCCATTTTGCAGGAGTATTCCCAGCATGCCATATTGCGATATTTCCTTCAATATCAGCATATACAAAATTTTGGACTGGGCATGTAAAATATTTCAATGCTTCAACATATTCATCATAATTCATAGCTTTATTTAGGTCATAAAATGTTTTACTTTCAGCGCTTTTATCATGAGCTAGCCAACGTAATGCTCTACCAACAGAAATCATTTCACCGCCATTATTACGTTCATTATACATTTTTTTTGATTGGTCCTTATAATTCCATACAATTGGTCCAGAATTTGTATATACAACGGTGTCAATAAATGATTTTTTACCCCTAATTTTAATTTCTTCAATCCTTTTTTTAGTTTTTATCCACTCATTATCATAAAAATATTCATCCATTGTTTCAGATTTAAAGACAATATCATACCAATCCCAAACATCATCTCCTCCATTTGTCTCACCCCAGGAAATAAAGTCATTAAATCCACTTATAACACATGGTGCACCAGGCAATGAAGCACCGTAAACATTAAAATCAGGTGTATTTAAATGTATTTGATACCAAATATTTGGCAGGGTTAATTGAAGATGTGGATCATTTGATAATAAAGGAAATCCTGATTTAGTTCTGGAACCCTCTATAGCCCAATTATTACTTCCAATCCGTTTATCTGGTTGAACTAAAATTTTATCCTGATATGGATTTCCTTTATACAATGAATCAGGCACATTTAATGGAATTGAAGGTGTTGAAAAAAATGTATTTTTAGGTATAATTGGATCTATATAATCAGGGTATTCAGGAAATAAATCATTTAAAACATCCATACTAACTTTATCCCTTAATTTAGTAAAATCTAAATCTGATGATCGACCACTTAGAGAAAATGCCATTGACTTTAAGAACAACAAAGTTTTTAGAGTGGTCCACTCTTCTGGTTTATAATCTAAAATTTTATATTCAATCGGATACTCATCCCATTTTAATGAATTTATATATGCATTAACGCCATCAGCATATGCTAATATTCCAGAATAAACATTAGGATATTTTTGAGTTTCTTTTAATCCATTTTCTGCTGCAAATACCATTCCAATTCGTCGTTGGAATTGATCATATTTTAAAGCATTTTCTCCGATTATTTCTGAAAGACGACCTCCCGCTGCATGAGTTTGAAATTCCATTTGCCAAAGTCTATCAAATGCAGTTGTATAACCCTGTGTAAAAAATAAATCATATTCATTTTTTGCAAAAATATGTGGAACATGATTTTCATCTATTACTACTTTAACTTCATCATTTAGATTAGGAAAAATATATTCATCATCAGAATATTTATCGGAATTAACCAGTGCCAAAAAACCATGAAAGGGGTCAAGAAACTTCCCTAATGGAGGAATATTACCATATCTATTATTTAATATGAAAACAGATGAAAATATACAAAATAGGCTTAAAACTGCTTTCAGTTTTTTCACTTAATTTTTCTTGAATTAATTAAAAAATATACTATTATAAATATCCAAACAATAATTATTACCGCATAAAACCATTCTTTAAACATTTAATCCTCTTAATTTTTTTTCTACAAAAATTCTAAATTTTACCATTGAAAATAAAATCAAACTAAAATTTATTAGTGAAAATTTAAATAACTTTTGAATTAAATCTGAGGATTCAGCAATTGCATTTCTTCCAGGGTGTGCTTGTGCTTCAGGTGCCCACATATCAACAGCAAAATAAATAAGTGGTACTTCAAAGAATGCAATAATACAAATAATTGCAGCTAGTCTTGCTCCCTTTTCTAATGTACCAGAAAATTCTCGAACCATAAAATACACAATATAAGTAATAAATATAAGAAGGGTAGTTGTTAATCTTGGTTCCCATGTCCATGGTTTACCCCATATTGGAGTTGCCCAAATTGGACCAGTTATTAAAACTAATACACAAAAAAGAGTTCCGACTTCTGCAAATACTAATGCATAAATATCAGAAAAAATATCACGTTTAAATAGAAATTTCAAACTAAATATCATTGCAATAAAATATGCAATAAAGAAGTTCCAAGCTAATGGCACATGATAGTAAAATATTTTTTGTGCCCACTCTTGATCTACAATCATCGGTGATTTATAAAAAATTAATATCAAATTAATAATTGATATTAACAAGGTAACAATGATTAAAATTAAATTAAATTTATTATTTAAAAATCTTTTCAGCTATTCCTCCAATGAATAATCAAATAAAAATAATCCCATAATTGTCATTCCAATAGCAAATGATAAAATAATCATATACCAGAAACTATAAAACTCAAACTTTAACCCTTTAGCTAGAATTGTAGTTGATTTAACTGCAGAAATAAAAACTGGAGTAGATAATGGAAAAAATAATAATATGCTTAAAACATCACTCATTTTAGACCTAAATCCCAATCCTCCTACTAAAACACCCAATGTAGAAATAGCCCAATTAATTAATGTTACAAGTAGCCAAAATTTCAAATTTTTAATTATAGGAAAATCAAAAAATAGGTGAAATAATGGAAATAAAATTATCTGTGAAATGAGTAAATATAAAATAAATGAAATTGATTTTGAGAGGAAAATATAACCTCTATCGATGGGTGAGCTTAATAATAAACTGATAGCATTAAATTCTTTTTCTTTAGAAAAATTCCTATTGATTCCAATATTCAAAGAAAACATAAAAGTAATCCAAGCAAGTCCAGGCAAAAAGAATTGTATAGAATTTGAGGAAGGATTAAATGAAAATGAAAAAATAAGTAGAGTAGAAATTCCAAATATTACCATAGAAAGCAGTGTGTCTTTTGACTTTAACTCCTGTGAAATTTCTTTTTTCAATAATATAAAAAATAAATTATTCAATCTAATTAAAATTGTTCTAATTTACCAAAAGATAGATTATAAACAGTATCACAGTATTTGGTTAGGAAATTATTATTATGAGAGGAAATTATTATTGTTTTTTCATCCTTATATTTAACAAGACAATCTTCTAGTATAGCTAATCCTTTTTTATCTAAAGCATTTGTCGGTTCATCTAAAATTAAAATTTCCCAATTACTTAATTTCATTCTTGCTATGTGATAACGCTGAATCATACCTGCACTGAATTCTATCAATGATTGATGGATTGAAACTTCTAAACCAACATTTTTCAAAGCATATTTTATTAACTCATCATCTATAAATTCCGATCTTAATTGAAGAAATAATTTAAGATTTTCAAGTGGAGTTAAATATGAATAGCAGTCTTGACTGTGCCCCCAATAAAATATTTTTTTTAGGTAATCATAATTTGAAGAAAATAAAACATCTTCAGATATGCTTCCACTTCCATGATCTGGCTTCATTATTCCAGATATTATTTTTAATAATGTGGTTTTACCTGATCCATTTTCTCCAGTAATTCCAATGGTCGACTTTGATTGAACTTCTAAATTTAAATTATTTATTACAGGCTTAAGATTAAATGATTTAGTTAAATTTTTTATTGATAGGTTCATAAATAATTATAGGATAGAAATGATACTGAATCAAAACCAGAACTTATCATTTTCTTCTAAATTTATCTTACTATTTTTGCTATCTTGTGAGAATTCATCTTCTTTATTTTCAAGGAGTATTGATGCTTCTAATTTTAACTCTTTATTTGTCCTATTAAAATCTTCCTCTGAAATAATACCCATATCATATTCATATTCTGTTTCTCGAATTTGTTTAAAAATATTGACTAATCGTCTTTTATTTGATAAATCTTTTAAATCATTTCCTTCTTCATAAATTTCAATATTTTTTGATAATAAAGGTTTAATAGTAAAATATATCACAATTATAAAAATTACAAAAAGTAAAGCAGGTATCATTATATCCCCATTTTTCTCATTGCTTCATCTACCGATTTAATTTTTGATTGATCAATATTTTGTTTATTTTCCGTAACATTATTTTGAAACTGAT
>CENX01029583.1_pt1 | contig 11208 bp, 10 predicted proteins | sample 361321 | NCBI WGS metagenome assembly CENX01 (sample SAMEA2619678, study PRJEB7988) | marine metagenome | isolation source: saline water (ENVO:00002010), including | reverse complement strand
GTATATACTATATGAATTTATAGATTCATCATTATTATAAATCTGTTCATCTATATTAGTAAGTATTCCATCAGTAGAAAAATTTTCTTCATTACAATCATCTGCAATAGGGCCATATAATATAATATTTACAACTTGGATAACATCTATTACGTTGATAAGACCATCATTATTAATATCTGCATTATCATTAGAACCATTAGTTAAAATAAAATTAACCAATATAATTATATCTTGAACATTGACTACGCCATCATTATTAATATCACCATCTGTTCTATTATTAAAAATATTGAAATTATCTAAAAATGAATGTGAAAAAATTAATGATGATATTAAAAATATAGAGATTATATTTTTCATATTTTTATACCTTTATATTTTTATAATAAAATATTTTGGAACATAAATTTTAGTAATTATCTATTCAATTTTTATCTGATATTTTATAAGAATAATTACTATTAAGGGTACATTAAATTATTAAGTTGGATTGTTGCTTTGCAACTAAATACTATCCTTTTTTCATTAAATATCTAGTAATTTAAAACACTTTATATTGAGAAATATTAAAGATATTATATTTGATTGATTTATAATTATAGAATTATTTGTTTATGATAATTTAGGATTTAAATCTAGGACTAATTAATCTAAAATTACGGTGGAATATTTTGATTAATGAGTAACCACTATATTTTTCGCTTATTGGTATAATTTTTCGAAAGCAAATAAATTTTTAATTAAAATTTAATTTAATATTAATGATACTAATTGAATTATATCAGTAATATTTAATTCTTGATTATTATCAATATCCCCATAAATATATAAACAATATAAATTTGAGGAGTAGAGTATTTCATTTACCAAGGATAGAATATCAAGAATATTAATTATAAAATCTAAATTTATATCACCAATTTCTACATCAAAACACATTGCAAACTCTGTAACAACAGCTCTATGATCAGAAGGCCAAGGATCACAATCATATATATATGAATTTAGAGGATACAAGTTCTTAGAATAACCATTTTTAAAGTATATCATATCAATTCTGTCATGTATTTCTCCATTATCAAAAGTATTTTTAGGATATCCTGGAGACCAGGTTAGACCAATATTATTTTCTACCAATGGATGTATATATCTATACGAGTCATAGAAGCCATTATTTAATAAAAATTGAGAAACTGGCCAATCAATTTGGAACCCAAAATTTTGATTTATATTATTTTCACCCCAATCTAATATTGAAGGCGTATTATGATCTCCTACATATATTATAGGCAAATTAGGACTATATTCATGGTTAGTTATTATTTGATTATAAATATCTAAATTTTCAATATATCTAGTTGATAACTCATTATTAATAACATCCTCGGATGAAACTCCTTGATATAAATCATATGGACCATAAGGATAGGCGGTTAAATGTGAGGAAATAAATTTAAGTGTATCATAATTAGATATTAATACATTAGCACCAACTCCATAGAGATTATAGTCTATGGTATCAATTATAGGAAATCTAGAGATAATTGATATATTTGATTCAGAGGGTGTTGAAAATAATTCTTCATAACCATCGAAATCATAAAGTAATGATTTTATTTCAATAATTGAACCGGGATTTGTTTCTTGAAATCCAATTATATCTATATCTAATTCAGTAATAATTTCTGCAACACGACCTAATCCACCATAACCATATTGTGCACTATACCAAGTATTAAAAGTCATAACATTAAATGTATCTTCAAAATCAGAAGAGAGATTGGTATTACAATTATCAATAACTGTGAATGGATAAGAAGATATCAACTCATAGTTATTATTATAAAATAATCTTAGCTCATATTGTCCTGAAGATAATGAAATAGGAGAAAAATTTATAAAACCTGAGCTAATAAAATTATAATTATTATTTTGTGTTCCATCTGTATACTGCCAATAAAGATATTCCTCATTGGAAGCATTAATTGAAAATATTCCAATCCAATCACTACCATAACTATTTAAATCATTAAAATGAGCTTCTATATGCTCTCCGACAATTAGGGTATCTTTATTTGCTGATAATTCAGCTTCAGAAAATAAAGAATTAAATAATATTAAGACATAAATAGATAATTTCATTTTTTGATAATTAGTTAAAATTTAATACGTTGATTACACTTTTAAAAAGTTACTTAAATAATATTTCCTTAAATTTTTATTATTTATTAATAATTGATTATACTTGAATATTTCTAAATTAAAAAATTACCGTTTAGTTAGGCTAAGTTTTAGGAATTAAAATATTCTGATATTATTTTTTATTAAAAGTTTAATCAGAATATTTTATATAATTTAATTATAATTATACTAAAATGATATTTATGAGCAATATTATATCCAAAATATTAATATTATCATCCTGATTTAGATCATATTCTATTGATTGATTTATATTTTGCAATACATAATTAACCAAAATAACTACATCTAAAATATTAACTAAATTATCCTGATTTAAATCACCATAATCTGGACTGCTTTCTAAATAATTAACTAAATATTGTTGCTGATAAGTATTCAGATTATGACCAGAATTACCTTTTAAATGAACTACTTGATTTGATAAGTAATTATATTCATAAGTAGATGAACCATCTATTTCAATGCCTTCTTCATCAGATAAAATATCACCTTGATACCCTTGGCTTTTGGCTATAAGATATATTGAATTTAGTGAGTTTAAAAAGTTTACTCCAACTGCTGCACCTCCAAAATATGGAATAATAGGGTCATTTATATTCCCAATATTCAAATATTTTCTGCCTATTAAAGGAATTGCTATATCATTATATCCGTTAAATTCTTGATTACCATTAGTCCCATTTGATGGATAATAAAAATTATCATTATGGTATTGCGCCTCGGATAATTGAGATACAATCGAACATATAATATCTATGCCACTATTATAATTTTCTATGAATATTCTATTAGCTAATGCTGCACCATTTGAAAATCCAATAATTCTAATTTTATCTGAATTAATGTTATTAAATAATTGTAGTTGATTTACTAAATCGGATATCATTTCTACATCAGGAGCTTTACTAGGTTCATTGCTAATATTCCAACTATTCATATATCCTGTTGGCGCAATAAGAATTTGAGTATTTAAAATATTTTGATATTGGTAAACTAGCTGATTTCCGTTACCACCAAAACCATGCAGTAAAATGCAAACTGGGAAACCAGTTTCAGGTGTAGTTAAATCAGGTATATTAATTTCTAATGGATAAGTCCATCCTAAAGGCTCTTGAAACCAATTTGTTAATGTATTAAGTTGTGAAGATTCAAATAAATCTTGTGAAAACATTATAGAAAAATATAGAAGTAAACTTTTTCTCATTGAATTAATTTAAAAAATAAATATTAAGCATTTAAGATTAAGTTAAAAGGTTTCTAAAGTAGTCATGTTAGTTTAAAATAATATTTATAAGTTGGATTACATCAATAACATTTACGATCTCATCTTCATTTAAATCACTACTTTGCTCAAATTGATTTAATAAAATTAAGTTTATAACTTGCATAACATCTAAAATATTAATTTCATTATCACCATTAACATCACCTAAATTAAAGATATATTGGCTAAAAAAATTCCAAATCTCCTGACTTGAGTAATTTGGCCAATCATGTCCACCTCCTACCTCTTCATAAAGCCATACTTCAGCATTATCAATACAATCAAAATATCTGTTCTTAATGGTGTTTGTATTTTGCAAAATGAGTTCTTCATTTCTAGTACAATCATTTTCTTCGACCCAAAAATCAATTACTTCTTCTACCCCAGGATAAGGACCCCAGTAAGTATCATTATAATCACCATTCCATAAAGTTACATTATCATTTGTACCATGTATTTCCATAACTGGTATAGGATTAGGATTACAGGAATTCCAAGAAACACCAAACATGGTTCCGGCAACTGCAGCAATAGATTTAAAAAAATTATCAGTTTCACATGCTAATTTATAAGACATTTCTGCACCATTTGACATGCCTGCTACAAAAGTATTATTAGTATCATAACCATATTCATCTTGTAAATATTCAGCAAGTGATATTATGAATGAGACATCATCCACTTCAATATTGTCATGAAAGTTATATCCTACATTCCAAAAGTTATTACCATTTTGGTCAGAAGTTCCTTGAGGATAACAAACAACGAAACCATATTCATCAGCTAAGGTATTCATACCGGAATAATTACTTATACCTAAAGCTGATCCAGTAAATCCATGCATAATGAAGACTAGAGGAGGATTATCTTGAATTATATTAGGTTCATATATATAATATAGCCTTGAAAGACCCTCATGATTAAAAGTATGTTCTACAGGAATATCATTACAATATCCATGAGTGTTTAAAAAATCATCACTGCAATCGCCACAATCAAAACTATACTCCTGACATTGAAAATCATAACCCCATTCTCCATCATCACACCATCCATCTCCCACCCAAGAATCAGTAATTCCATCTTGATTAAAATCATCACAATATTCATTGTTTACATAGCAATCAAATCCAAAATCAGCTTCATTATTACAAAAAGCGAGCCCATCGCAATCAAACATTAACATATTATCATCACAATCTTGCGAAAAACATAATGCCATCGATATTATTATTAAATATTTTCTCATAGCTAAATCTATTGTATATGAAAGCTTGAATAAAAGATACTTTCTTACTAGGAAATTAGGTGTTTTAAATAAGAATTCACAACTAATCAATTTAAATTCTAAATTTTAAAAAAATCAATTTCTTTTTTTAAAAACTAATTGTAATTAGAAAAAACTATATTATCAAGTGAGGTTTTAAGAATTCAGATTTATACCTTTTTCTTTACTACAGTTCCAGCAAGAGGTAATGTAATTTGGAGAATTTTCCTTACAAAAATCACAAATCCAATTACCGGGCTTGTCTAGTTTTTGATTTACTTTATATTCTTTTATAAACACTTTTGCAGATTCAAAGTCTTCTTCTTTTACATAAACTTTACTAAACATAGCATCAATAGGCAACTCACCAATACCGGCCTGTAAACTGCTACCTGTTATGTAGCAGGCAATATTTCTTTCATTCAGTTCATCTTTAATTATATTTCCTTCAATTGTATTTTGAGCTATATATAATAGTTTTGTTTTCAATAATAATAACCAAATTTCATTGATTTTTGTTTTAAAATAATTAGATTCTATCGTTATTCAAAGATGAAGAATTATGTTTTTTATTTTAATTTTATATATAATTAGCTTAGTATAATGTTTATAATTAACAGAATATCTAATACATCTGTAAATTCGTCTAAGTTTAAGTCAGCACTGTTATTGTACTCATTATTTAAAATATAATCAATTACTAAAAGAATATCTTGAACATTAACGATGTTGTCTCCATTTATGTCTCCTAGTAAAAGTTCTTGACACTCTATATTTGTATAAAACTGAGAAGCGCTGATTGGAATATCAAGTAAAATATTACAATAATTAGAATTTTCTAATAAGTGATATTTAAGCCAATTAATAACCTTTTCTCCTAATTCTCCTGATCCTGAGTAGGGATTTAATCCAGTTTCATGATTTCCATTTTCTATTTCAAATAACATTTTAGATGTTGATTCAGGGGTATAATTATAGTGAACTGCGGCATCTAAATCCGTTGGATTTTCAATATCTCCTTCACTCGAAATAATTAATACAGAGCTAGAATGATTTAAATGTTCTGGTACAAGACAATAATAATCATAAGTTGGATTTGTACAGTTTTCATAATCTTGTATAGAAAGACCTGGATTTAATGCAATTACTGCTTTCAAACTAGAATCAATTGTTGCTGCATATTGCGCTGAACCTCCACCAATTGACCAACCGCTTGTCGCAAAACTATGAATATTAACTTTGTTTAAAATGGGCGAATCTGATCTATTATTTTCTAGCTTTAAAACTTCTATTGCATCTAAAAGACTAAAAGCTAAATCACTCATATCATCATTTAAGTAATCATTTATTCCTATAGTCATTGCAATGAATCCATGAGATGCATAATATTGTCCCCATTCATGTAATATTGTTTCAGGAGAAAATGCACCTGGTACGATGACTATACTACTATAGGGTGGCTCGCTATTTATTGGATAAAAAACTGTAGCACTTAAATAATTATCACTACTTATTAAACCATCAGATTCATTAAATGAATCAAATTGAAAAGGACCATCATTAGGGTTAATAGTATCTTCACCTATATTTTGACATTGATTTGTTGATTCATTCCATTCACAATATGAAGACCAATAAATACAATTATCATAATTAAGGTCAATACATTCAGCATAAATTATATTTAAAGAAATTGACAATAAAATTAATAATTTTATAAAATTATTTTGTTTAATAAGTGAATAAATTAGAACCTTTAAATTCTTCATTACTAATTAAGTTTAATACTTAAAAAAAATTAATGTTTAAGATTTGTTGCACCAGTTTCTAAGGAAATTATCTTACCATCTTTAAACCTATAGAAAGCAAGCACTGCTTGTTTGTTTCCATCATTGAATGATACAAAAGCATGTTCTACTGCTACGTCTTCATTCTCAAATAAAATTCTAACTTTTTCTCTTTTTACGTCACCACTCATAGCCCATTTTACTACTTCAGATTTAGTGAAAATTTTTCCTTGAGAATAATTTGTAAAAGCGTAATCATCATGAAGGCATTCTTGAATTTTATTTTTATCTAATAATTCAATAGCATACTGGTATTTTTTTAAAATTGACATATTTACCTGTTTTATTTATTTTGTTATTATAATAACCTATTAAATAGATTCTTATTTAATTAAAATTTTCATATAGATTTTATTCGACAATTGAAGTCAAAAAAGAAATAAAATATAAAAGATATTCATTATACCAATGAAATCATAAATATTAAAACAATGTTAAATAACATTTTTTAAATAATGCTATTTATTATTGGTTTTGTATTCTATTTATTAATTTAAAATTATATTTATTAATTGGAGAATATCTAAAATATTTACTGTTCCATCTTGATTAATATCAAAATTGTCTCCATATTCATTTGTTAAAATAATATTTACTAATTGGATCACATCTATTACGTTAATAGTTCCATCATTATTTAAATCACCATTTAAAGTATATTTTTTTTTATATATCCAGGCTTTATTTGTTGATAAGAAACCATTTGGATCAAAGCCTCCAAAATAAATGGCGTTTTCATTGTTAAATGGAGATTCTGTATAACACCTAGTTGCTACTAATTCAGGGTCAGTAAATGATATAGATTCATTAACTTCTTCTAGGGAATATTCAGCATTACTATTTCTCACGGCAAATAAGGCTCCACTATAATAGCTATTCCAAGAAGGGTAATTCCCTCCTTGAATTGTAGATTCAAAGCCAACTATATGATAGAATTCATTATCTAAAGGATTAAAAATCTTTAGAAAATCATTATATGCTCCTAATATATAGTTTACTGAAGTACCCGGTAAATAATCTTCTACAAGTAATGAAAGTTTAGTTTCATAAACCCTTTCAAAACTACCATCTAAACTAGGATCTAAACGAAATATTATACCTTTTGATTGACTATTAGGACACCACATTAAAAGCATAGATTCGTTTTCTTCATTAGCAATGACCGTTAGACCTCTTATACCGCCAACAGCTGAATTGATATTTGAACTTAAATCACTAAAATCATGTATGATAGAATATGAGGGATTTGAACCATCAATTCTCTTATATATTTTATTACCTGAGGAAAAATATAAAGCGTTATTTGCAACAACAATACTAAGAGGTCTTGTATCAAGAGGACCATATTCTGGAACTGAATCCCATTGAATCTTTCCTTCTAAATCTGGATTATATTTACCTGTAAATATTCCATTTGTACCTACAGAGGTAAATAATATCTCCTCACCTGTTATTTGGTCCGTATAAATTTGCATATCTCTAATTGAATAACTTTCACCAGCTGGAAGGTTTCCTTCATAAATAGTAGTTATATTCCAATTATCAGCTTGATCGTTTCTTACAAATGCACTTGCAGTTACGGGACCAAAAACAAAATTTGAAGAATAAGCTGCAACAATTAATAAAGTATCAGGAATTGGTAAAATATCATTAAACATATCCTTTGTGAAAATAACTTGTTTTAATATTTCTGGTCTTAAATAATAGGAGTCTAAATTCAAATCAACAGACCAATCTTCAATTGGACTACTAAGTGAAATTATCTGCGCCCAACCAATGTTAGAATTATTTCCACCATACCATATATTAGATTCATCTTGCCAATAACTAATTGATGCAAATAATTTATTTTTATGATTAACTAATTGAAGTACTTCAGAACCACCCATAAAATTATAGTTATAATCATAATTACCTGCATTAAAGGAGCTTTCCCAAACTTCTGCATATATTATTATAAAAAATATTAGTAATATATATTTTCTCATAAAATAACTTACAAAATATGAAAAGCTCTATAAAAGAGGCTTTCATATTTATTATAATTGTAGTAGGATTTACTTTTTTTGATTTCTTTGGGTCTTATCATTATTCATTTATTTATTATAAAAACTAATGGCATCTTTTAATAAGTACTTACTTTTCATAAAAAGTCCTTCTCCATGCGCTATTTCATTGTTTTTTGAATCATATAGAAAAGATTTTGCTTTAATTTTACCATTTTTTTCATAAACTGCTTTAGCTTTAGAAATAATGATACCATTGGATACAGGTTTAGTTAAATATATATTAAAATTATATGTAAATAAAAAAAAATCATCAATATATGTATTTGAAGCAGCCCAAGCAGCATCATCCAACATTTTAAAATAAATAGAACCATGCAAGCTATTAGCTGAGTGATGAAATTTTTTAGATATTTTCATTTCAATTTCACATTCACCTAAATTTAGTTTCATTTTTGGATTAAAAATTTGATTAATTGGAGCATTGTCATAACAATTAATTATGTTATCAAAGTGTTTTTTATTCAATAATTAATTTGAAAATAATTTGTGGGTTCCAAATTGATTTTTCTTAACCTTATTATTTGTATTAATATAATAACCTAAACCGCTAATTACAGAATTGATATAATTTGTCAAACTAGGTTTTACTATTAAGAAAAAGGGTAAAAAATTAACTATTTTTTTACCTTGATTATAAATGTGTGGATATATTGATATTATTAATTTTGATTTTTTTCCTTTATCTTCAATTTCCCATGTAACAAATGATTTTTTCCCATTTTTTGTACCAATAAATAAATTATATCCTTGATTATCAACCCACTTTACAAATTTTCTTTCTAAAATCAATCCACTATAGTAATAAATTTGATCAATAGAATTTAAACCAGGCCAATTAATCGTTGGATTTTTATCACAAAAAGGATGAAATAACTCCAAATTTGAAGGACTAGAGATAATATTCCATAAATCTGAGGAAGAGATTGCTGTTTCTAAAGTTCCTTTTATACACCAATGAAATTTATGTTCATTTTCACTTAAAGATTTCATAACTATAGTTTAAAAATATAAAAAGTCCATATGAAAGAGGATTTTTCAATAATTAATGTGAAGGTAATAGTATTCGAAACTTTAGAATACTAATCCCAGAGTAGAATATCTATCTAAATCCAGCGTCTAACCTTGTTTTTATAATTTTTATATCTTTCTCCAAATATATTTTCTAAAGTTTTTTCTTCAGGTAAAATCTGATTTTTAGTTATGAATAATATGAATAATGGTATAAATAGAAGACTTATATAGTTTTTTAAATAAATAGCAATTGAAAATAAAATTAAAAGGAGTCCAAGATACATAGGATTTCTTGTATAACTATATATTCCATCATTAACTAAATATGATGTTTTAGACGGCTTAAGAGGGCTAATTGTAGTTTTAGATAATCTAAATTTATTTATGCCTAAAATAATTATAATTATTCCACTTATTAAACATAACAATGCGAGTTCATTTATTAAATTAAAATTGAAACTAGCTTTATAGAAGTATTTACTTATTAACCATATCATAATTGCTGATAATAGTGCTTGTATTGGTGGTGGTATTAATAATTTGATTATTTATTTTCCTTTTTATATTTTAATGAAATTTTTTATATAATTATTAAATAAGGGATATATGTTAGTCTAAAATTAAATTTATAAGTTGAAGAATATCTATTATATTTATCAGTCCATCTTGATTTAAATCAGCTAAATTGGTAAAGCTTTGATTATCTATTATAATGTTTATAATAAGGATTACATCTAAAATATTAATAATACTATCTAAATTAATATCTCCTATTATTATAAAATTGGTTTCTTCAGTAAATTCTAATAATGCATTTTCTATTTGAATCATTGCATTATAATTATTTGAATTGCTTAATAATACTATACCTATAGTATCTGAAAATGATATAAACATTTCTGTTAAGCTGCCTAAATCTCCACCATTATGCCCAAAAAGTATCCTTCCATTTTGATTTTTATAATACCACATTAATCCTTGCATTGAATTAATTGTTGGATAATGAATAGTTTTAATTAGTTCAATTGTTTGTGAATTTAAAATATTTACTCCATTATAAGTTCCACCATTCATATAGGCACCCATAAATTTAGCTAAATTATTTGAGGATGTTCTAAGTTGTCCTGATGGATAATCAGAGTAACCGTAATTTTCATATTCAGTAAGATTTTCAGGATCACTTCCAGTACCATCTTCTCCGCAAATTTCGTTATAATCAGAGCAGCAATCATCATAATAAATACATTCTGAATCACAAAAACACGGATTATTTTGATCATAAATACCACAACCAATAATAAAGCAAGAATCTCCATTTCCTCCTGTTAATTGATATGGTAATGCAACCTGATTAAGATTATTTATTTCAGATAAATACCAAAATGTATTTTCCATTGATAGTGGTTCAAATATATTTTCATTACAATAATTACTAAATGATTGATTTGATATTTCTTCAACTAATAATCCTATTAACGCAGCACCATTATTAGTGTATGTATGATTTGTACCAGGATTTGAATTAGTGAAATTTAAATTACT
>CENX01056345.1_pt1 | contig 11216 bp, 11 predicted proteins | sample 361321 | NCBI WGS metagenome assembly CENX01 (sample SAMEA2619678, study PRJEB7988) | marine metagenome | isolation source: saline water (ENVO:00002010), including | reverse complement strand
ATAGGTTCGTTTGGGCAAGAGATGCTCGTGCATCAAAATGGAGTGGTACAAATAAGCCCTGAAATGCCACTCGATCGTGCAGCTCTGATTGGGTGCGGCGTAACAACTGGAGTAGGTGCCGTTTTTCGAAGCGCAGAGGTTAAGCCAGGGTCAACCGTTGCTGTGGTTGGTTGTGGCGGAGTCGGTATTTCTTCAATTCAAGGAGCTCATCTAGCCGGAGCCCGCCAAATTATCGCTGTTGACTTAGAGGAGCAAAAGTTAGACTGGGCAACACAGCTTGGAGCAACACACACGGTTAATCCCAATGATGGAGACCCTGTTGCGCAGGTTTTGGAACTCACAGGAGGAGGGGTGGACTACAGCTTTGAAGCAATAGGTCTTAAGCTGACCGCAGAGCAAGCTTACGGCATGATACGACCTGGTGGTCTAGCTACTGTTATGGGAATGATCCCTCCTGGAGTTAATCTAGAAATTCCTGGTACCGATTTATTCCTGTCAGCGAAAAGGCTCCAAGGTTCAATTATGGGTTCCAACAACTTCAAAGTTGATATGCCTCATCTCTGTGACCTGTATCTAGGAGGCCGTCTTAAACTTGACGAAATGGTTTCTCGAACGATCACACTTGAAGAAATTAACGATGGTTTTGATGCAATGAAAAATGGTGAAGTTGTTAGGGCTGTCATAGATTTTGGAATCTAAGTCATATAGAGAATAGGTCATATGGCAGCCTGTCCTATGCAGAGACAGAGCAGTTAATTCTCCAACTGTTCATGATGGCAACCTTCGGGATTATTCAGCCATGCTACGACTCTAGGGAAAGTTAATTTTGAGTATTTAATGATTTGGATAATTCTGCCATAGCGATGGCTGCTTCTGCAGCGGAAGAACCTTTATCTCCTGTAGACCCGTCATGGTCAACGTAGCTAGTATCAGACCTCTCTAAAGCTTGTTCGTATGTGTCAGTAGTCAGCACCCCTAGTGCGATTGGAGTGCCGGTAGAGAGGCTAACTTGTTGGATTCCTCGGATGCATTCACCTGCGACGAAATCAAAGTGTGGAGTGCCGCCTTGGACGATGGCTCCTAAAGTTATAACAGCATCTACATGAGTATTCTCAATTACTTGTAGACATGCAAAAGGAATCTCGAACGCACCAGGAACCCAGTGAACTGATATGTTGCTATCCGGTATGCCAACTTCTTTTAAATGATTACGGGCCCCATCAAGTAAGCGATTAGAGATCTCTTGATTAAAGCGACCAACGATAATAGCAATGGATTTATCATCAGTCATTTGTTGCCTTTCCACTGGTATCAGTATCAGCGCCGATTAGATGCCCTAAACGCTCTTCTTTGGTTTGAAGGTATTTAGTATTCTCTAAAGTTTCACCACCGATTAGCGGGACTCGTTCGACGATTTCAAGGTTGTACCCTTGTAAACCACCATACTTAGAGGGATTATTCGTAAGTAGGCGCATCTTTTGAATTCCTAAATCTGCTATTATTTGTGCTCCGATTCCATACTCTCGTGAATCTACCGGAAATCCGAGTGCGACATTAGCGTCAACAGTGTCTAACCCTTCGTCTTGAAGCGCATAGGCACGCATCTTATGACCTAATCCTATTCCTCTTCCTTCGTGCCCACGTAGATAGATAATTGCCCCATTCCCATTTTCAGCGATGAGTTGAGTAGCTCTGTCAAGTTGAAAACCACAGTCACACCGAATTGAACCTAGGACATCACCTGTTAGGCATTCAGAATGCACGCGCACTAAAGGATTTTTATCAGGTTCAAAATTAGCTGTTACAAGAGCGATATGTTCTACTTCATCAAGAGAACTTCGATAGATCCTAGCTTCGAATTCACCGTATTGTGTCGGAATTCTCGCGGTTGAAAACCTTTCAACAAGTCTTTCGTGCCGGTTTCGATATCGAATCATGTCCGCTATGGAGATAATAGGGATGGCGTGTTTTTCGGCGAATTCTAAAAGTTCAGGTAAACGAGCCATAGTCCCATCGTCGGAAACTATTTCAGAAATTACGCCGGCTGGTGAAAGGCCAGCCATTGTAGCTAAATCAACAGCTGCCTCAGTGTGGCCTGCTCGCTTTAAAACGCCTCCTGCTCTTGAGCGAAGGGGAAATATATGTCCTGGCCGTGCGAATCCGCTTGCGATAACACCATCATCTGCCAAGGCTCTGCACGTAAGTGCTCGATCGCTAGCTGAGATGCCAGTTGATGTTCCTTCAGCTACATCAACTGAAACAGTGAAAGCTGTTCCCATGGCTTCAGTGTTATTAGCAACCATTAAAGGAAGGTGCAATGCGTCAGCTCGCTCATTGGTAATAGGACAGCACACGACACCACTCGTATATTTCACCATAAAGGCCATATCTTGGGCCGTCACACATTCTGCGGCGATAATAAGATCGCCCTCATTCTCTCTATCTTCATCGTCAACGACTACAACGAATTTACCTGCTGCTATTGCGTCAATAGCTTCTCTAATTGTATTTAGTTCAGGCACTATTCTCTTCTTTCTGTTGTGTATAGGCTAGTTGCCGCTCAACATATTTGGCGAGAACATCAACTTCAATATTTACTAGATCTCCAACGACCTTGCGTCCTAAGTTTGTTACCTCCCATGTGTGAGGGATAATTGCTACGCAGAAATGGTCGTTTTCAACAGCCGCAACTGTAAGGCTAATGCCGTCTATGGCAATAGATCCTTTCTCGCACACGTACCTACTCCATGATTTATCAAGCGTAAAGGTGTACCGGTAAGAGCCATCATCTTCTTTTTCTATCTTTGAGATCGAACTCGTAGCGTCTACATGCCCTTGGACTATGTGCCCGCCAAGCCTACCGTCTGCTTTTGTGGGCCGTTCTAAGTTAACAAGGCTGTTCTGAGTTAAAGCTCCAAGACTCGTTCGGTTCATTGTTTCCGGAACGGCATCGGCACTCCACCAGTCGTCACTAAATTCAGTAACAGTTAGACAACAACCGTTTACAGCTATTGATGCTCCAATTTCTATGTCGGAAAGAACAGTCGATGATGCTATTTTTACTCTGACACCAGAACCTAAAGGAGAAAGATTTAGAATAGTTCCGACTTCTTCAATAATTCCTGTAAACATTTCACTCCCTTGTTTTTGGGAGCGGGCAGGCGTGGATCAATTAATCCAATTCCTCTCCCATCCGGACTTTGACCGTCGGCCTTGGAATCACACCAAGTCAGTCAATCTTTCGAAAGACTCGTGGGCTAAATGATTAATCATTATCACCACCGGTTAGGACTTTCACCTAACTCCCGAGGATTAGTGCAACAAAGTTGCTATCTAATTAATGTATACCATTAATTCTGGAAGAACAAATCTAATCTTTACTTTCAGGTAGATCAATTAGCAGGTGTTTAGAGAGGTCACCAATCAGGGTTACCTCAATCAATCTGGTTTCAAAAAACCACTGTTTTTTATCTAGAGCAAAAGTGTCAAAATACTTACCAGAAATAATTGGTTGAAGATTAAAATCATTGAGGCTCTGCAAGACAGTAAAATATGAAATTGAGGATGCAATCTCACCCTCGATACTTATTTCAACATTTGTAGTTAAATGCTGAGTGTGGGGAGTTCCATCTTCATACCTGCGAGTCGTCTTTTCGTACAAGGATGTAATAGCCTCCTGCCCCACAACGTCACTGTCTGAACTCTTCGAGTTAAGAATTATCCTTCCGTGCCTGAAAAGCCTTCCAATTTCAACGAAATCCCCGGAATCAATCGCCCGAGCATATCCAAATATTAAATTACGTATTTTATCTACATCAGTCATTCACTGTCTATGGTAGCCACATGCGATGAGATGAAGTCAATGGACTACACTAGTCCATAGAAAATCTCAACGAAAAGGGACAGTCGTGCTTTCTTCTATTCCAAGTCCTAGTTCAGGGTCATTTGACCTGGGACCTATCACATTGCGTGCCTATGGGCTTATGATTGCGTTAGGAGTTTTAGCAGCTGTTTGGTTGATGGCAAAGAGGTTTGAACAGAGAAAACTTGATCCGGAGCATGCGTCAGCAATCGCAATGTGGCTAGTGCCTGCAGGTTTAGTTGGGGCCCGTGCATACCATGTAGCTACAGATTGGCGAAGATTTCAAGGTAATTGGGGAAGCGCTTTAAAGATTTGGGAAGGCGGCTTAGGAATACTTGGTGGTCTTATTTTTGGGGTTGGTGCTGCAATTCTGTACTGCCGCAGAAAAGATCTAGATATCAAAACAGTTACAGACATAGTTGCTCCTGCTTTGCCTTTGGCACAGCTAATTGGTAGGTGGGGAAATTATTTTAATCAGGAATTGTTTGGCAAACCCACGAATCTACCATGGGGACTTTCAATTGACCCGCAAAAGAGACCCATCAATTACCAAGGTGAAGATACATTTCACCCAACCTTCCTTTACGAATCTTTGTGGAATTTGCTTGTTATTTTTGTGCTACTGAAAATAGAAAAAATGAAGATACTTCCTAAAGGATTCATGCTTGTAGCGTATTTCTTACTTTATTCAATAGGGCGCTTGTGGGTTGAAGCGCTGAGAATTGATGAAGCTACTCAACTCGGTGGCATCAGAATTAATATATGGATATTTGGGATTGTAGCAATTAGTAGTATTGGCTTGATGATGATAGGGGTTAAGAGAAATTCTGCTTTTGCAAAAGGGAAAACTAACTCTAATTTGAAAGATGACGCTAAAGAGTCCTGGCTCGATTAAATTGATCAATTTTATAACTGCATGTAAAGCAGTTATCCGCTAGTTTCTTTAAATGGTGATTTATGCTTCAAGATAATCCTTACGAAGACCGGTTTGAAAGAACCTTTGCTTTTATTGACCTGTCAGGGTTTACGCGTTTTACTGATAGCCAAGGGGATAAAGCAGCGTTAAACGAAATCAATAAATTCCGACTATTTGTCAGAGAAATAGCGTCACGTAAGGGACTAAGAATAGCGAAATGGCTTGGAGATGGAGCGATGCTGGTAGCCGTAGAGCCAGAAATTGCAACAGAAGCTATTATGGAAATGCAAGGCCGGATGGAAGCTTTAGATGAAAGCCTCAAACTTCGGGCCGGACTTGCTTCTGGACCTGTCCTGATGATTGATGGCGAAGACCATCTAGGTCACGCTGTTAATCTCGCAGCTAGGTTGTGTGAGTTAGCGGATCCAGGAGAGGTTCTAGCCACTAAAGAGATGATGACGTCGTTGATGGTCAATACCCCTTCAAAGCCCATAGGGGAAGTGGAACTTAAAGGAATGCTGCAGAAAGTTGAAATAGTACGTTTAGAAGATTTTGAGTAACAGGGTCTTAAGCAGTCATAGGGGATACACGGACCAGAACTCACAGCATGTATTCTTAAACATCGTGGCTTTTATAGAAAATCATCGACTGAGTCTTTCATTACGTGTGGGTTGTCTCTTGCAAAGGCGATATAAATAATGGGAAATTCTGACTCTTGGGTTGACCTTGGTGTCGATCAAGAAATAGCGGATGCTTTACTTGTAAGGGAGATTTCTTCCCCTTTCCCAGTCCAGTCTCTAACAATTCCAGATGCGCTGTCTGGTTTAGATGTATGCGGAAAAGCCAAGACTGGCTCTGGGAAAACCCTTGCTTTCGGAATTCCTATGATTCAGAATTTAAAAAAAGCACAGACAAAACTTAGGGGATTAATACTAGTCCCTACTCGGGAGTTAGCGACTCAAGTGCGTGAGGAGCTTGAACCTCTTTCTAATTCAAAAGGAATGGAAATTGCAGCTATTTATGGTGGAGCGAACATTGATGAACAAATCCGGATAATCAAAAAAGGCGTTGATATGGTCGTTGCTACACCCGGTAGAATGATTGATCTACTTGAGCGGCAAGAGATAAATGTTAAAGAGCTTGAGATCGTAGTAGTAGATGAAGCTGACAGAATGGCTGATATGGGGTTTTTACCTCAAGTTGAATGGATACTTCGAAAAGTCGAACGGAAACACCAGACCCTTCTCTTTAGCGCCACTCTAGATGGGGCTGTTAATTCGCTAATACAGCGTTATCAGACTGACCCAACTATGCATGAAGTTGAAGCTGAAGAGATAACGGTTGAGGAAATGACTCATAGATTTATTCATGTTCATCAACGCGACAAAGTTAAAGTAGCTGCTGCGATATCCCGGCCTGTTTCCCGGACGCTTATGTTTTCCAATACAAAAGCCGGCTGCGATCGGCTTGTCAAAAAACTTCTTGACGAAGGAATACGAGCTCAAGCTATACATGGTGATTTGCGACAGAATATCCGCGAGAAAGCTCTTGACCGCTTCGCTCAAGGCAAGCTTCCAGTTCTAGTTGCAACGGATGTGGCTGCACGAGGAATCCATGTTAATGATGTTGAAGTTGTCATCCATTATGATCCCCCTAGTGACCACAAAACCTACCTTCATAGATCAGGCAGGACAGCGCGTGCAGGTACGAAAGGGCTCGTTGTCACGCTCTCATTATGGGATGAGGAGCTTGTCGTAAAGCGCCTTCAGAAGCGTGTTGGGTTGGATGTCGCTGTAGTTGAAATGTTTTCAAATGATTCTCGACTAAGTGATCTCAGTGATTGGGAACCCGGCACTTGAGACCACAGTTTTTTTAGTCAGAGTATTCCTCTAGAATTAGTTCATGTCCAGAACCGATAAGCAGCTGACGGAGAAAGAATTCTATGAATGGGTTCGTTTCAATGCTGAAGTTGGTGAGAGCCCACTCGATATTGCAGCAGCAGTTGCAAGAGAGATAGCGGCAAAAAAAGAATTGCCTTCCGATATTAACCAGCCTAAATTACTCAACCGTGGTGTGCTGGTTGCGCCTGATCACCTCAATTACACTCCTGACCACATCGGAGCTGCCTATGAGAGGAGTCTTGACTCCTCCAAGCGCCGCAATGAAGGAGTGCATTATACGCCGTACCCAGTGGCTAGAGAATTATCAAAGTTAGCTTTGGGAAATCTGGAACCAGGTCCAATCTGTGATCCATCTGTCGGTGGCGGAGCATTCCTACTTGCAGCCGCTGAATATCTCAGTGGAATTGGAATAAAAAATATTGAGATTGTTGAGAACTTATTATGGGGTATCGATTTAGATGAAGGTGCCATTGAAGTTACTCAAGCAGCGCTTTCTCTATGGGGGTCAACCTCCGAATGGCTATCTCCGAAAGGTAATCTTGTTGTTGCGAACTCACTTCAAGTTGGAATTGAAGCATTTCCAAATCCTCCGAGTGGTGGTTTCAAAGCGGTCATTGGAAATCCTCCATTCCAAAATCAACTTCAGGAAAAAACAGCTAGACCAATGGCCGAAACTAGGTATCTTAGGGATAGATGGCGAGTGAATGCTGGTCCTTATGCTGATACAGCAGGATATTTCCTGCTGGTAGCTATTTCTTTAATAGCTGAAGGCGGAAGAATCTTGCTGATCCAGCCACAATCAATTCTTGCAACAGCTGATGCAAGACCAATCCGTGAAAACATCGAAGAATCTTCAACTCTAATGGGTGTGTGGGTGGGAGGACCTAATATTTTTGAGGCTGGTGTAAATGTGTGCGCCCCGCTTCTGACTAAAGGCCCCGCTCTCAACCCAGTTGCTGTTTGGAAAGGTAAAGATGTCCAAGAGCAAAAGGGTTATTTTGAACAAGGCGAGAGTTGGGCGAAAGCAATTTCTATTGTTCAAGGAACACCATCGGTTGATATTTCTGGAGCGAGATTAGAAAGCCGAGCTCAAGCAACTGCAGGGTTTAGAGATCAATACTATGGTTTAATAGATCATGTTTTCGAATATCGTCAAGTAGGGCCTAGAACAGCCCCGCTTATTACCGTTGGGATGATAGATCCTTTGCGCAATCGATGGGGAACAGGAAAATTCAGATTCGGTGGAGAGATTCGAAGCAACCCAGTGGTTAATTTAGAGACTCTTGCTCAAGAGAACCCTAATCTGCATGAATGGGTTATTGGTCGTCTAAAACCAAAAGTGCTTGTTGCTACTCAAACGAAAATCTTAGAAGTGCTTCCAGATCCAGAAGGGACACTGATCCCTTCTACTCCAACAATAAGTGTTGAGTGCGCTGAAAGTGATATTTGGAAGATAACGGCCATGTTGAGCTCTCCTGCAGTAAGCGCGTATTCATTTTCAAGGACTGCCGGATCAGCTTTGTCTTCAGACACAATAAAGCTTTCGGCAAAACAGGTAAATCAAATACCGCTGCCACAAGAATCAGATTCTTGGAGTGAGGCAGCACTTTTCGCAAAAGAAGCTTTCACTGCTCAAAGCGAGCAAGAGTGGAAACGCTCACTAATAGAAATGGGTAAAAAAATGGGGCAAGCATATGAAAGCGAAGATCCTGCTTTGCTGGAATGGTGGATAAGTCGAATTCCCCGTTGGCGTTAGGAATCTGCTATTAATGTTGGAGTTTCTAAATTCTGCTGATTCACTGAAAACAGCATTAAGAGAAGTTCAGTGAAAGCTGAACTCAGCAACCTGGGAAAGGCACCCAAGGTGCTTCCAGAATTAACTGGGATGAGGCTCTCTGATAAAGGGCAACAAAGTGTCTGAGGCAACTCAGAAAGCAACAAAGGTGCCAACCAAGGAGAATAGAATGGCATCGTCTAGAAGAAACAAAACTAAAGGACCAGCATTGGACATAATTGAAGGCGGACAAGGTCTTGTCGAAACAGCTGTAGCCTCTGTTCCTACTCACCCTAAAATCTATTCAAGAGATTTACCGGTGTCAGGTGCATGGTTCCCTGGGGACCCTGTCGGCCACAGAAAATTTGTAGCGATTACTGACGGAAGGCCATTCGCTTTAGAGCCAGGAGGGACATTACCAGAGGTAATTCAGGCTTATGAAACTTGGGGGAAGCTTAATTCAGATGCGAGCAATGCGATTCTCATATGTCATGCTCTTACAGGCGATTCACATGTTTCAGGGGACAGCAGCTCATCGCACCCTACGCGTGGTTGGTGGGACGAAATTGTTGGACCGGGAAAAGTAGTCGATACGGACGAGTACTTCGTCGTTTGTATTAATGTACTGGGGGGTTGTCAAGGAAGCACAGGGCCAGCATCTTTGAATCCAGTTACTGGTAGACCGTATGGAAGCGACTTCCCGAATATAACGATTCGCGATATCGTTCGCGCTCAAGCAAAAGTAGCGGATCACCTTGGAATTGATATTTGGCATGCAATTATTGGTGGCTCAATGGGGGGGATGCAGGTTCTTGAATGGGCTGCGATGTTCCCTGACCGGGTGCCTAGAATCGCACCAGTTGCTACTGCATTATCAGCAAGTGCACAACAAATTGCCTGGAGTGCAGTTGGAAGGGCAGCTCTAGCGTTAGATCCACGTTGGCGAGAAGGAAATTACTATGATGCCGATCCAGGTGATGGACCGCATGCAGGGTTAGCTATTGCCAGAGCTATCGCTCAAATTCACTATCGAAGTGATGAAAGCTTTGAAACACGCTTTGGAAGATCTCTCGTGGATAAAGACACCCTATTTGGTCTTTGGGATAGATTCCAGGTCGAGTCATATCTTGATTACCATGGTGAAAAGCTAGTTAAGAGATTCGATGCAAATTCTTATCTTGTCTTGAATAGAGCTATGGATACACACGACCTTTCGCGAGGAAGGGGAACCATGACTGATGCTGTTTCAAGAATCAAGGCTCAAGTTGCAACAGCGAGTATCACAACAGACATTCTCTACCCTCCTCACCAGCAGGTTCAGATACAGGAAGCCATCCAAGCAGTTGGCGGAGAATGTAGCTACATCGAGATTGATGACCCGAACGGTCATGATGGCTTCTTGCTAGCTACAAAAGAAATCGGCACAGTTTTCTCAAGTCTTATATAAAACTGCATTTATATTGTTACTTAGCTGTCAGAGTATTTATTTGGAGACCTATGCCAGAAGGAATTGAAGTTGAGTACTACCGGATTGGTGCATTGCAAGCTTTAGGTAGAACAATTAGCAGTGTTACTGCAGAAGACAATTACTATCTCAAGGGTGAGACTAGTAGCGAAGAGCTTTATTCTTTTCTTGTCGGCGATGAATTCACCGCTGCAAGAAGAATCGGAAAGTTGCTTCTTTTAGATAGTAAGGGTGGCGTTACTTTAGGATTGCGGTTTGGTATGACTGGTCGGTTACTCGTCGACAACGTTTCTTCTATTGATCACCTTGAATATTCCAGCACTAGAAATGAATCATTTTGGGACCGGTTTTCAATTGAATTTGAAGATGGTGGGCTGCTAACAATCCGAGACCCTCGGCGGCTAGGTAGCGTTGAATTAAATCCCAAAGTAGATAATCTGGGTAGCGATATTTACCAAATTGATGGTCGTGGTCTCAACGTGGTGCTTCGGGGTTCCTCTCGGCCAATTAAAGCTAGGCTGATGGATCAAAAGCAGATTGCTGGGTTAGGGAATTTGCTCACGGATGAAATTTTGTGGAGGTCGTCAATAGACCCTAGACGATCGGCAGATTCGCTTTCAAAAAAAGAAAAACGATGCCTTTTGTATCACATTAAAAGCGCTATTAATCAACTGACAGAACTTGGGGGGTCTCATATGGGTAAACTTCAAGATAATCGCGTTATCTCTGGGTTCTGCCCAAAGGATGGAGCATTTTTGGAAAGATACAAAGTTGGGGGTAGAACCACCTATTCTTGCCCTAAGCATCAAAGATAGGTTTTCAGTGGCTGCTATTCAAAAAATAATTCTGTCTCTATGTTGCAGTATCGGAACGCTAATGTTTATTGCTACTTCAGCGTATGCGCAGATTACTGAATCGGACATTGATTACGAACCAGGTAGCAATGAAACTATCCAAAGAATCACTTCAACATTTGAAGTCAGAAGAGCCGTTATCGGACTGCTGATTATTGCAGCAGTGGCGGGGATACTGTTTTTTTTCTACTGGTACAAAACTGGACAATGGGCTAGAGAGCGCCATGCTCAGCGTATTGAAGAAAATTCTAGACTGAATAGTCAAATAAAAAAGCGTACTCGGAAACAAGGATCTCCTAAACAGTGGGACTTCATTTCTCGAAATCAGGGAAAGTCAACGAAACCTTTTCGTCGACGCTAGATTAAATTTTCTGACCTCTGGAATATTCAGAATTGTGAATTAATGTTCTACACTAACGACCATGGATAATGACTTCGACATTC
>CENX01012112.1_pt1 | contig 11229 bp, 9 predicted proteins | sample 361321 | NCBI WGS metagenome assembly CENX01 (sample SAMEA2619678, study PRJEB7988) | marine metagenome | isolation source: saline water (ENVO:00002010), including | reverse complement strand
GAAATCTCATAGTAGTGATTTATAGAATTTAGCTTCTTGTATCTATTTGTTAACAGAGTACCAAGCCCCCAGGATGTAATTAGGACCAAAAAATTTTGTTCATGAAGAATGTTGTAATGGAATGTCCCAGTTTGTAAGTATGTAATAAAAACATAAGTGAGGAGTAGAATTGAGATACTTGGAAGTAACCACTTAAATATAAATTTATTTTTAGCTTTTAGTTCTATTGGAGTTTCGAGATTGATTATCTCAATCCCAGATGACTTTATAAATATCTTTAAAAATATTGTAATTATATTGGTCATGATGAACATTATGATTGTAAATGTAACTATAAAAATTCTTGAGATATTCCACAGGTCTGAAGATGAAATAATAATTACTGCAAACAGAAAACTTAACATAGAAGACCAGAAATTTATTCTTAGTACTAGCCAAAATGGCTTTTGAATTAATGAATTTATTCGATTATAATAGTTTGTAAAAAATATCCAGCAAAAAATAAAATTAGCATAAAGATGTAGGTAGTTTTCTCTTGGGATAAAATAGTCAAATTTTTCATAGACCATTAAAATAAATATAAAAGTGAATATGGTTAAATCAGATAGCCAAAGTATCTTCTTTAAATTGGATTTACTGATCATAAAATAACATCCCTTATTATTTACTCTTTAGAGTAATTAATAGTGAATTTATAATATTGAGGATATTAGAACTGTGCTTGGAATCACAGAGGATATTTATTGCCATTGTAGATATACGCTTGAATCATAGTTTTTTATTTGAATTATGAAAAATGATAGCGATCTATGACAATATTTGTACTCCGTTTTATATATAAATCTAGTTAAGTAATTGAGAAAGAGCTAAAAATATTTACTAATTCAATTCTCTTTTTGGGTTACTATTTTTCGCATAGTCCAGTACGAATTGTTCAATAAATAGATTTACATCTATTTTACTTTTCAATATTTCATTACATCTTTCTCGCTGCTCATTTTTACTGTCATTATTTTTTAGTATATCAACAGCTTTATCTATCATTTCTTTATTTGACTGAAATATATGTAACAACCCATCTCTTTCTTGAGCTTCTAAGGTTCCAGCAGTCAATGAATTTACATATATACTGGGTGTCCCTAACATTGCACATTCAGATGCCATTGTTGCACCTTCACCAATGAATAGATTTGAAAAATATAGTATGTCATGTATTTCGATGGGGTTGATTTGCAACTTATATTTCTCTAATTCTTGTGGCAACTCTGATTCAGAGGAAATAAATATCTTTGAATATTTCTTTATTTCATTTATCAATTCTTCTAATACTGTTCGACTAATTCCACTGTGTCCAATATCATGGCTTGCATTCCAAGAAACCAACCGAATAATTACATACTTTTCCTCTGGCTTTAATCTTAATTGCTTAAGTACTTTATTTGAAGGAGAGAAGTACTTTTCTTGAAGGTAACATTGTTCCATATATCCATTAAATTTTAGATGTTTTTCACCTAGATCAATTTTGAAAACTTTTGGAGTTAGTAATATGGTTGTAAATGGAAGAAATGATATTATCCCAAGTTTAGCATGCTCTGTATCTGTAAATGATATATGAGGTTTTCTTAAAAAAAATGCTACATGTCCAGCATAGGGTGATGCAAAACTAATAAACATATCAGGTTTAAAGTTTTTACTTAGTTTATACAATTGATAGTTAGCTTTAAACAAATAAAAAAACTTACCAATTAGTCCGTTACGACCTTTGCCTCTTGATATGTAAGGGATCTTATAGTTATCTAATAGTAGATGAGTAACATCTTTTTCTCTAGCTGTAATTAGAAACTTATTCTTTTTGACTTGTAAACTTTTTATCAGGTTTTTAAAATAATGGACATGAGCTGGATGACCAATATCAAGGAATATTTTCATACTAAAACTCTTTTATAAATATTTAAAACCCGGTTTCCAATGATATCTAATCCAAGGTGTTTTACTGTATCTCTTCCATTAGACATCCTATCAGATTTTAGAATGAAATCTATTTTTCTGGCAATATTTTCTGCATCATAAGTTGTTATAAAACAGTTTTTAGTTCCAGCTATTAATGTTTTTACATCACCAACATCTGTTGAGATTAGAGGACAATTACATGCAAGTGCTTCTTTTACTATTAATGGTCCGGTTTCAGAATGTGAAGTTACAAGAAGAAGATCTACTGCATTTAAAAGTAAACTCACTTCTCTTCTCGAATAATTCTTTAGTTCAATAAGAGTAATATTATCTATATGTTTTAAAGCCAGCTTTGCTAGTGATGCATTTTTAATCTTATTATCAAAAGAAGATGAGAACAATACATATATTGATCTATGATCTAATCCAAGTTTATCCCGTGCACCTGCTTTTGAAATAGGTTTAAATAAATCCAAATCAACACCACAAGGAATAATATGAGCTTGATCAGAATAATATTTTAATGATTTTGATAAGTTCGGATGAACGAAAATATTTGCATCAGCTAATCTTGAAGCAAATAGACTAAGCAAATAATTACGTATACTAAGATTTACATCACTGCCGTGAAACGTTATTACAACAGGACTAAATGATTGCAAAGCGGCTAGTAATCCAGACAATCCATAATGAGCATGTATCAAATCATATCGTTTACTTTTCTTCAATGTTCTTTTTAATAAAAAATAGTTTTTTAAATATCCAAATATGCCCTTTCCTTCAATTAAAAAATAGTCTACGGTGCAGTCTAATTTCCTTAGACTATCTGCCTGTTCTTTTACAAATGGGCTTACTTCAGAACTATTTCCACTGGCAACAATTAAAACTCTCATGTTGATTTCATTGTAGCTAAAAGGTAATAGAATAATGACCCAGAGGTAACAGAGTCAATTACATGGCCACCAAAAAAACTATAAGCAAAGAATAAAATTATTGCAATATTGTTTCTAACGTTTGACTCATAGAATGATCTTATTAAACCTCTTGTAAGTAGAATCAAGAAAATAGTTGTTCCTACCAATCCATATTTAAAGAAAAAATCAAAAAAATCCATTGATGCATTGGTAAACCAAAACTCACCTCTTTTTTTCCAAAATAAATTTTGGCCAGAAAAACTTGTACCAAAGAGAAAGATCTTGGAATCAGATAATGATTTTTGCATTTGAATATTCAAGGATGCATATCGCCTAAAATTAATTGATGTAATTCTATTCAAAGTTTGATTGTTGTATAATCCTCCAACCATCTCAGCTGCAGCAATTGATTTATTTATATTGATACCAAAACGTGATTCATACATCTCAATTGACTTTTCAATCAATAATGAAAATGAAAAAGCAAAGACTATGGAAAATATACTGTAAGCAATTACCTTATTTAGGCTAAGAGCTTTTCTTTTTAAAGCAAAAAATATTGGGATGATAAAACCAAAAACACTCTTAGATGCAATGATAAATGCATTCAAGAATGTTAATGATAAAGGGATGATTTTCTTCCTCAATCTACCATCCAATAAAAAATATGTAAAAAAAATAAGATTTAGAATCGAAACTGGGTTACCCCCTTGGAACATGCCTTTTGAGGTTCCCTCAAATCTGTAGGCTTCAAGTCCTATGCCAAATAGATGACCAGCTAGAAGGTTAATCACAAAAACTGAAAAATTTATATATATTACTCTTTTGGAAAATAATTCATTTATTTCCATACGGTTTTTGATGAATACAAATAAAAAGATAAGAAATTGAAATCTTAAAAGATAAGTAATATCCTCGATAAACATATTCATTGAGGAGTGCGCAATAAAGTGGATGAATGCGTTGAGTATGAAAAATACAAACATTAAAAGACTTAAGAATTCCTCATAAAAGAGATCTTTATTTTTTACTTTTAATAGATAATAAAAAATAAAAACAATTAACATAGGCCCTCTAATCCAATACCCTATGTTGAAAAGAGGATTTGTTATACCTAAATAAATACGAACAAATCCACTAATAGAATCAATCAGAAGGAATGATAGCATATAATACCTAATTATTATGTGCAGTTTTATCATTATTGTTAATTTGAATAATTAATTGTGAAGTTTTTTATTTTTAGAACAGCCATTACTATTTGATATCCTATTCCAATGATTATTCCAATTGAGTAGCCAATGGCAATACCTATTAATTGATACTTTGGCACTAGAATAAACCAAGAGAGCGTAGATATCATAAGTATGACAATGCCACCAATATTTGGATATATTACATATTTTGTGCCAGAAAGAAATGATACGAACGGTATAGATATCATCCTTACAAACAAACTTGGTAATATAATTCTTAATATTAAGCTTCCATTTGAAAAATCTTTTCCAAATATGGAAACTATTTCTTCAGAAAAAACAAAAACTGATAAACAAACAATGGTAGCAACTCCTAGCATAATTTTAGTTCCTTGATTAAATATCTGGAAAATTCTTTTTTTATCCCCCTTTCCAAATAATTTTGAAAATTCAGGAAAAAATACTTGAGTAAATAATTTGGGAATGAACATTAAGACGCTGATTATTGCTAAAACAGAAGAGTAAAGTCCTGCATCTGAATGAGCGAGATAAATGCCAGTAACTATGATCGATATATAACCTGTGCATGTACTTGCAACTGTGCCTATCATACTTATGGCACCATAATGTGAAAATGATTTGATTACCTCTTTCCAATCAAATTTTTCATTAGATGTCATTTCTTTTGTTATAGAATTAAATTTTTCTAGTAGTGTTCTCAACCCTAAAAGACAGAATAATGTATATGATAGTAAGTAGCATTCAATTAATAGATCGGGTCTATTTGCGTAACAAACAAACACTAATGATGTTAACATGATAATTGCAGAAATAATCTCATTGATGGCATATGACCTGACGAGATCTATGCCATAAAATACTCTTCTTATAATTATGTAATAAGACCTTATGAAAGTATAAGCTATCAGGCTATTGAATAAATTAAGATCAAGAGAAAAACTTTTTGAAAAAAATTCTAAATTTGAAGCAAGAATTAAACCAATAACTGTTAAAATAATTAGCGGACCTATGAAAGAAACTTTAAATATAAAGGTGAAATGCTCTATGCTTTTTCTTCCACGATATTCAGCAAGGAATTTCGTTCCTGCAGTACCAAAATAATTTGTAATAAAAGCAGTGATCATTAGACAAAAACTTAAAGATATGTTTATTGTACCTAATGTTTCTCTACCAAATGTACGTGCAATTAGAAAATTAAAAGCAAATGGAACCAAGCCTACAAATGCGAGTGCAAGACCAGTGTGGAATGAGTTTTTAATTAGGCGCTTACTCAGCGCTGCACTAACTTTTTCTTCTATCAAGGTATAAGGTGTAAGGAACCGCTAAAAAAAGTCCGAATATGAAGGAAAAAATAACTATCAATGTACGCTTTGGTTTTGCTTTTTTAACAGCTGGTTCAGCTGTGTCTAATATGTTAATTAATAATCTCTCTTTTGCCTCATCAATCTTAGCTATTTCAAATTGCTGCCTTAGGGTTATGTATACAGCACGATTCTCTTCAACTGTACTTTGAAGTCTCTCTCTCATCATTTCTATGGATGGCGTATCCAATCTTAGGGGATGATCTTTCCGGAAATCGGTTAATGAATCCTCTGAATTTCCCATTTGTTTTTTTGCTTCTTCCATTTGTTTTTCTACAAAGACCTTATTTCTTGATGCCTCTCTCTTTTGCTCAATGGAAATAAATCTTTTGACATATTCTGCAATATAATTTGCAATATAGGAAGCTAGTTTTGGATCTTCCATTAAAACTGTTACGGATATCATACCAGAGATCTCCTCTTTGACAGAAATTAATTCATCCAATCTTAGAATGGCTTCATAGGTCTCTTTATCTAGTTTACTTGAACTAAATCCTCCACTTGGTAAGAATTGTCTTATCAATTTCATAGGAGAAAAAAAAGGAGGTTTATCTAATTCCCAATATTGAATTAAGTTGGAACCTTCTGGGAAGTTGTTGGTCTTCCATTTTCGGAGGACTATATCCTTTTTTAGTCGTCTACTTTTTATAACATCAGGTATATTATAAGTAGGGGCACTAGCTAAACCTCCTATACCAAAGGACTTAGCAAGGCCCTGAAAATCGCCAAGTACTCCACCCGTTTGACTTAATTCACCTGCAGGATATAATGAGATCTTTGATTCAAAATATATTGTAGCTAATAATGAATAGGCTAGCCCAATAATGGTGCAAAATAATGCAACCTTTGTCATGAGTAATTTATTTTTTAATAGTATTTCCCATATTGCTTTGATATTAATTTCATCATTTTCAGTGATAAGTGGCTTTTTATCCTTTATATTGTTAGCTGTAGGTCTCTTAATCAGGTCTCTTTTTTTCAGTTCTGCTATTCGATTTCTTAAAGTTTTCTCAGTTAATCCATTCTTTTTAGCAATTTTCTCTCTTTCAACTGGGTCTGTAATGATATTAGGATTAGCCTGAACAATATTTAGAATCTTCTGTTCATGTGGTGTCAATTTCATAATATTATCTTTGAAGAATTGTTTGTATGTAATAAATCAATAGTCCTGATTGGTACAAGGCGGATACCAATTCTTTAGCTGCATACCATTCATTGTAGTCTAGTTTTTCAGGAACAAATACTATGTCTCCGTATTGTAAATCATGCTTACTGTTCATTTTTAGTCTTTGTCCTGTGGTCGATTTGATAACAAATCTTTTTCGACCTGCATTTTTGGTAATGCCACCTGCCAGTTTAATGTAATCTTTAGCGTTAAAATTAGATGTATAAGGATACCTTCCAGGCAATTCAACTGCACCTATGACTTCGATATATGGGAAATATCTTTGAATGTAGATAACATCTTTATTCGTTACTAAATGATTCTTATCTTTTATTGTATTTAACGATGTCTCTAGAGCTCCTTTTTCAGTTCTAATTCTTGCTTTTACATAAGCTTTTTCTTCAATGGAACGATTTATTTCATCTTTTAATAATATACGCTCTAGTTCACGATCTGGTATTTTTACTATCTCACTATTATTAATGTAAATTTTTGAACTGTCAGCACTCGATAAAAATCCTCCAGCTGAATGAATAATATCATTAATTGTTGTCTTACCAATATCTATTGGATAGGTTCCAGGGTAATTGATCTCGCCAATTATTTCAACAATATTATGGGGGTCCTTGTTATATGAATAAGGTACCATTATATGATCTTCTGGAGAAATAAATACATTCTCAAGTTCTTGGTTTATTAGGTGTCTTGATTGAGTAATGTTAGCTATATCTGTCCTCAATAAACTGATGCTATCAATTAAGGCATCTGGATGATAACCACCTGCAATGGTCACTGCATCTGCAATAAGATCGCCACTTTTAAACTCATATTCCCCTGGTTTCTGAACTCCACCATGCACTGTGAAAAACCGTTTTTTATATGGGATTGAAATCACATCCTCTTGTTGTACATATGGATTATAATCTGATTTGCCGGTTACTTTAAACTTTTCTAGATCTACCTTGAGGGTATCTTGTCCTCTAATAATATGAATATTTCGTTTTGATAATTTTGAGATATCACTATCAATTTCTTCCTCAAGTCCTAATTTACGATTATAAAAATCATCAACAGCAATACGAGATCTCATACCAAACGTCTCAGAAAAAGAAGACTCTTTATTCAACTTGACGGTTTCCTTAACCTTCTGATTATATTCAGTTTCAATTTGATTGAATAGATCTGATACTCTGGTCATCGGTGTTACAATAAAATATCCTGCGTTACTGAATTGACCGATCACTAATAATCTGAATTGCCTTATAACCTCTAATTCAACATTGATTTTCACATTAGTATTCCATGATCTTATCTGTCTTTTTATTTCTGTGATTAATTCTGAAAGCTTGAGTTTATAACAATCAATCATACCAACAGAAGGTATTAGTAATTGACCGGTTGGTGAAATAGTTAGGCTATGATCAAATGTCTCATTGCTGGAAATGATATTGACATGCAATTGATCGCCCGGGCCAACAATGTATTCATCAGGGTTAACAAATTTATCAATTATAAAGTGATCTTGATTTTTATCTCTCTTTGACAAATTAGAAGATACGTTGTTTGCTTTAGATGCCTGCCTTTGCGCTAGTCTTAAAGTGTTCAAGTCTAAATTCTGGAGTTTAGATGCTCCATGTACACAAATCACTACTAGCAATATCTTAAATATTCTTATCATGTTTTAGTTTTGAATTATCGAGGTTTCGACAGGGCACAAGGAAAAACTATCTGTCGATATTTACTATGTTATTTTTTTTGCCTTTCGTTTTTAAAAATGGGCGCGGTTAGTTCCGATAGTATTCCTTGTTATAATATTTAAACTTATTCTTTAAAAAGAATTAATCCAAATTAAAATTAGCCCGGGCATTTGCCCTTTAATATTTTCATCTGTATAAGGTTAGCAATACTGGTATATTAAAAATAAATTAGTCACTTATTAAGCTATAATTTCATATGATTTCATTAAAAAAACTTCGCAACCAGACAGAGCTTTGCAAAAAATCAATACTATTAAAAGAAAATGATATTGATTTAGACAATGTACTTGCTTTAGATAAAAAGCTTCGTGAACTAAAAACAATTTCTAATGATATGAGAGCAGATCGTAATAACGCTTCAGAATCAATTGGTGAGTTAAAAAAAGCTGGTAAAGATGCTGCAGAATCAATTAAGAAAACCAGAGAATTAGGTGATGAATTAAAGAAAATAGAGCATGAACTCAACGATATTGAAAAAACATTAACCGCTTCTTTATATCGCTTACCAAATATGCCTCACGAAAGTGTACCAAGAGGGAACGATGAAACTGATAACCGAGATGTTCGAACATGGGGAAGTATGCCTAACTTCAAATTTAAGCCAAAGTCTCATTTAGAGCTCGGAGAACAACTAGGCTTATTTGATTTTTTGAGAGGTGCAAAACTTTCGGGAAGTGGGTTTCCTTTATATACTGGGATAGGTGCTAAGCTTGAACGAAGACTAATTAACTCAATGATAGAGCATCATGAAAAGGAATTTGGGTTTACAGAGGTTTTTCCTCCTGTCCTAATGAAAAAAGAATCCATGTTGACAACAGGTCAATTGCCCAAGTTTGAGGAAGATATGTATCACACAGAAGTTGACAATCTTTATCTTGCTCCGACCGCTGAGGTCCCTGTTACAAATATTCATCGCAATGAGATAATCAATGAACAAGATCTGCCAATATCCTACGTTGCATACTCACCCTGCTTTAGAAGAGAGTCAGGTTCATATGGAAAAGATACAAGAGGATTATTGAGAGTTCATCAATTTAATAAGGTTGAACTAGTAAAATTTGTTAAACCAGAAACATCATACCATGAACTAGAGGTCCTTACAAATCAAGCAGAGTCTATCTTGCAAAGCCTTGGCCTTCATTACAGAGTAATTGAGCTCTGTACAGGAGATCTAAGTTTTGCTGCAGCGAAATGTTATGATATTGAGTTATGGGCACCAGGCGAGGAAAAATGGCTTGAGGTATCTTCTTGCAGTAATTTTGAATCCTTTCAAGCTCGAAGAGGAAATATTAGATATCGAAGTTCATCTAATAATGAAGTCAATTTTCTTCATACATTAAATGGCTCTGGCCTTGCTACTCCCAGATTATTCGCAGCTCTGATAGAAACTTATCAAACTGAAGATGGTGATATTGTCTTTACTGAAGAGGTTGCAAAATTTTTAGGTATCAAGGACATTCGCTAGGTTGAGAATCTTATGGGCCTCAGTATGGACTGTCATATGGACTATTGTTTTTGGATTATCAGGCATATTTCTTACATATTTTGAATCAAATAAAGGTCGTATACTAGGTCATTGCGCAAGATTGTGGGGCAAATTCATACTGTTCACCTGTGGAATAAAGTACAAGGTTAGTGGTCTTAACAATATTGATTCAAAAATAAACTATATTTTCGCTGGAAACCATACTTCCATGTTGGATATTCCCATTGCATTTTCAGGTTTACCTTATTGGCTAGTTCCAATCGCCAAGATTGAACTCAAATCAGTTATGTTGCTTGGATGGGTTATGAAAACCGCTGGACATATTTTTGTTGATCGTAATAAAAGTGAAAGTGCCCTTCATATTCTAGAGAAAGTAAAAATATCGCTAATAGAAAAACCAAGATCAATATTATTATTTCCTGAGGGCACACGTACTATCGATGGATCATTGGGACAATTCAAGAGGGGGGGTCTTCTTTTAGCTATTGATACAAAAATGCCTATTGTACCAATAGCATTTATTGGATCTTATGAAATGTTTGGTAAAGGGTCATGGTCAATGAAAGGTCACAGCGTTGAATTAAGAATTGGTAGCCCGATAGATCCAAATAATTATTCCTATGAAAGTAGACGAGAATTGGCTCAATTTGTTCGAGAAAAAGTAAAAGAGTTGATGTAGCCTTAGTTTATTCACTATTTAGTATGCTAGAAGAAGAGAGGATATCAAAAGAGATAAGAGATCTAAGGTCAGGAAATAAGATCATAGTATTTACAAATGGCTGTTTTGATCTACTGCATCAAGGTCATATGGATCTAATTAGTACGTCATCTACTTTTGGAGATGTTTTGGTTGTAGGTCTCAATTCTGATGAATCTGTAAAAAGATTGAAAGGCGATAAAAGGCCTATACAAAATATTAAAGAGAGGAAGAATGCTCTCATCGCTACAGGTTATGTGGACAAAGTATACACGTTTGAAAAGGATACACCCTTAGACCTTATCCTGCAAATAAAACCAGATATCATTGTAAAAGGAGGGGACTATGTTGCAGAAGATGTTGTTGGCTATAACGAAGCAAATGATTGGGGTGGTGAAATTAAAATTGTACCAATTACACCGGGTTTTAGTACTACATCTATCATTGAAAAAATGAAGTGACAAGGTCTTGTTTGGTTTGATATTTAGATTATATATTCTGATGCGGAGTTTCACTAAATCCCTTTGAGTAAAATACTTAGAGCCATATTACCCTATTTTTTCGGCACCATAATTATGTTTGGTGCTGAGGCAAAAACCACTCCTAAGGTTTTTCCTAATGTATCTGTATATACAGCATCAACAGATACTTCATTGAACCTAGACGAGACTCGAAATAGATT
>CENX01210011.1_pt1 | contig 11232 bp, 8 predicted proteins | sample 361321 | NCBI WGS metagenome assembly CENX01 (sample SAMEA2619678, study PRJEB7988) | marine metagenome | isolation source: saline water (ENVO:00002010), including | reverse complement strand
ATATGATTAATTAATGATTTATTATCTAAAACATCTACAACTGTAACTTCATTGGTTGACAATAACTTTGATAAAGCTAGTCTTTTAGTATAAATTTTAATCAACTTTAATCTCTTTTTCCAAATAGTATTGTCCCTAGTCGAATATGTGTGGCTCCACATTTAATTGCTATCTCAAAATCAGCACTCATTCCCATTGATAAGTTTTTACAGTTGGGGTTGATATTTTTTTGAATTTCATCTCTAATTTTTCGTGTTTTATTAAAAATATCTTTAAGTTTAGTCGTATTTTTTAATCTTGGAGGTATTGTCATAATCCCTGACAAATATAAATTATCCATTTGGGATATTTTTTCTGATGCTAAAACTATTTTTTTTGTATTAAAACCATATTTTTTAGGATCGTTTCCCGTATTAACCTGAAGAAATATTTTTGTTCTCTTTTTAAGTTCTTTGGATAAATTGTTAATTTTATTTGCCAACTTTAATGAATCAACTGTTTCAATCACATCAACTAGATTTAAAATTTTCCTAACCTTATTAGATTGAAGATGCCCAATGAAGTGAATTTCCTTATCTAAAGTATTGGTTATTTGCGGAACTTTAAATTCAACTTCTTGTGATTTGTTTTCTCCAATACATCGTATCCCTAAACTTAAAGCTGATATTATTGCATTAAGGCCAAAAGATTTTGTCACTGCTACAATGTTAATATCTTTCTCATGCCTCCCTGATTGTTCACAAGCTATTCGAATTCTTTTATTAATATTTTTAATCGAATCCGGGCTTATGCTCCCAGGTATTACCATTTATTCTTCGCTCTCATCCTCTTGGTCTTCTTCTTTTTCCATAACTCGTGTAATTGAAGAAATTTTTGCTCCTTTATCAAGTTTTAATAATTTTACTCCCTGTGTATTTCTACCAATTGTTCGGATATCTTTAACCGGTTGACGAATCATTATTCCACTATTAGTAATTATCATTAAATCGTCATTATCTACAACCTCAAGCATTGAAACCATTTTTCCAACTTTATTAGTAGTTTTTAATGTGATAATTCCTTTTCCACCTCTATTTTGAGTCCGATACTCTATAACTCCAGTCCGCTTGCCAAGCCCTTTATCAGATGCAACCAAAATAGTTCCTTCTCGCTTAACAACAATCATTCCAACCACAGAATCATCTTTTGTGCCAAGTTTAATTCCTTTAACACCCATTGTTTTTCTTCCTGTAGGCCTTACATCTTTCTCATTAAAACGAATTGATTTTCCTTGACGGGTGCCTAAAATAATATCATTTTCACCACTAGTAATTTTTGCTTCAATTAATTCATCCCCTTCACGAATTTCAATTGCATATATTCCACCTTTGCGAGGCTTACTATATTGACTAAGAGCGGTTCTTTTTATTAAACCATTTTTTGTTGCCATCGCAATAAAATCAGTGTTATTAAATTCTTTAACAGCAACAAAGGCTTTTATTTTATCTCCTGAGTTGCATCCGATTAAATTAACAACCGCTCGTCCTCTTGCAGCTCTACCGCCGGTTGGAATGTCATAAACTTTTAGCCAATAACATTTACCTTTATCCGTAAAAAACAAAATATAACTGTGAGTTGAAGCAATAAACAAGTGTTCAACAAAATCATCTTCTTTCGCTCCAGCCCCCCTCATTCCACGACCACCCCTTCGTTGTCGCTTCCAGTTTGATGATGGTAATCTTTTAATAAAACCATTATGAGTGATTGTTACAACCATATCTTCATCTGCAATCATATCTTCAACAGAAAGATCACCGCTTCCTTCGATAATTTGTGTTAGTCGTTCATCACCATATTGTTTAGAGATCTCTTCAAATTCTGACTTAACTATTTCATATTGTAAGTCTACGCTCCCAAGAATTGTCTGAAGCTTTGAAATAAGTTTTAAAAGCTCTTTATATTCTTCAACAATTTTTTCTACTTCAAGAGAAGTTAATCTTTGTAAGCGCATCTCTAGGATAGCTTTTGATTGCCTTTCGCTTAAACTAAATCGTCTCATCAGAGACTCTCTAGCCATCAAGGGGTCTTTAGATTTCTTAATAAGTTTTATAACTTCATCGATATTTTCTAAAGCAATTTTTAACCCTTCAAGAATATGTGCCCGCTCTTCAGCTTCTTTAAGTTCAAACTTAGTTCTTTTTACAATAACTTCAATTCTGAAATCAAGAAAATGATTAAGGACTTCTTTGATATTCATTACTTTTGGTACACCATCTACAAGAGCAAGCATAATCACACCATAAGAATCTTGAAGCTGAGTTAATTTGAATAAATTATTTAATACAACATCTGCTATGGCATCTTTTTTACATTCTACAACAATCCTAATGCCGTCTTTATCCGACTCATCTCGTAAATCAGAAATTCCTTCAAGCCTTTTATCTCTTACAAGATCTGCAATCTTTTCAATTAAATTAGCTTTGTTTACTTGGAAAGGAAGTTCGTTGATAATAATTCTTTCCCTATTATTGTTGAACTCTTCAATAGCAGCCCTGCCACGTATTACAAGTCTTCCTCTTCCTTTTTTATATGCATTATGGATTCCGTCTGTACCAAGCAGTATGCCTCCTGTAGGAAAGTCTGGTCCTGAAATATGGCTCTCAATTAATTCATCAATTGAAATTTTTGGATTATCAATAATTGCATTTAACCCTGAAAGTAACTCAGACAGATTGTGCGGCGGTATTTTTGTTGCCATACCAACCGCAATACCATCAGCTCCATTCATTAATAAGGTTGGTATAACCGATGGTAGCACCGTTGGCTCTTCTAAAGAGTCATCAAAGTTTTCTGCCCAAGCTACAGTATCTTTTTCAATATCTCTTAACATTTCAGAAGAAACTCTTGCCATTCTTGCTTCGGTATATCTCATCGCAGCCGCTGAATCTCCATCAATAGAACCAAAGTTTCCCTGACCATCCATCAACGGATATCGAAGAGACCATGGCTGTGCCATCCTTACCAGTGCATCATAGACAGAACTGTCTCCATGAGGATGGTATTTACCCAATACTTCTCCTACAATTCTTGCACATTTTTTATATTTTCTATTCCAAGAAGCTCCCAGCCCAGACGTTCCAAATAAAACTCTTCTATGAACGGGTTTTAAACCATCCCTTACATCTGGTAGTGCCCTTGAAACAATAACCGACATTGAATAGTTGAGATAAGACTCATTCATTTCTTCTATTATATCGCGATCTTTGGTGTTTCCTCCAACAATATCTAACATATTAAATCCTAACTCTTATACATCGAGGTTTACAACAAACTTAGCGTTTGTCTCTATAAAAGATCTTCGGGCTTCAACATCTCCACCCATAAGATCTGTAAAAGTTCTATCTGTTCGCATTTGCTCTTCTATGGTTACTTTTAATAATGTTCGGCGCTCAGGATCCATAGTTGTTTCCCAAAGCTGATCAGGGTTCATTTCTCCTAAACCTTTATACCTTTGCAAATCTACCTTTTTAGATTGGTTCTCTTTTTTCATTTTATCGATTATGCGATCTTTTTCTAAGTCATCAAAGGCATAATACATTTTTTTACCTTGTGATAGTTTATATAGTGGCGGTTGAGCAATATATATGTGACCATTAAAGAATAAGTCGGGCATTTTTCGATATAAAAATGTCAATAATAGTGTACGAATATGGCTTCCATCTACATCGGCATCTGTCATGATTATAATTTTATGATATCTTAGTTTTTCTAAATTAAAATCTCCGACAGATGTCTCTTCAACATTATCATCATTAAATCCTGCTCCAATTGCTGTTATTAGTGTTTGAATCTCGTTGTTTGCCAACAACTTATCTATCCTAGCTTTTTCTGCATTAATAACCTTACCTCTCAGCGGAAGTATTGCTTGAAACCTTCTATTTCTTCCTTGCTTCGCCGAGCCACCAGCAGAATCACCCTCTACAAGATATAATTCACATAGTTCGGGTGATTTTTCTGAACAATCTGCTAGTTTGCCTGGTAAAGCAGAAACATCAAGTACATTTTTTCTTCTGACCAGCTCTCTGGCTTTTTTTGCAGCAGCCCTTGCTCTTGCTGCTGTTTCTGCTTTTGTTATAATTTTTTTTGCAATAGAAGGGTTTTGTTCGAAATATTCGCTTAAACCCTCTCTGATAATTGTATCACAAACACCTTTTATCTCACCGTTGCCTAGCTTTGTTTTTGTCTGACCTTCAAACTGTGGCTCTGCAACTTTTATTGATAAAACAGCAACTAAACCCTCTCTTACATCATCTCCAGTAAATGTTACAATTTTACCTTTTACAGGTTTTAAAAGGTTGTTTTTTGCTGCGTATGTATTTAATGAGCGGGTAAGTGCTGATTTAAAGCCTGCTAGATGCGTACCCCCTTCAATAGTATTAATGTTATTTACAAATGTTAGCATATTTTCTGTAAAACTATCATTATAAGCTAAAGCCAACTCAACAGGAACCCCTTCTTTTTCTCCTTCAATATAGATTGGTTTATCTATAATTGAGTGGTGTCCTTTATCCATATGTTTTACAAACTCTGAAAGGCCCCCCTTATAATGATGTTCTGTGCTTAAACCGTCAGGAGTTCGTTCATCTACAAGAGATATTTTTAATCCATGGTTTAAATAAGCTAGCTCTCTTATTCTTTCATCTATGACATCAAAATGATACTTCTCATAATTAAATACTTCAAAATCAGGGTGAAAAGTAACTTTCGTCCCTGTTTTAATAGTTGTACCTATAACACTAATCTCGCTTTTTGCTACACCCCTCTCATAGGTTTGTGTATAAATTTTGCCATCTCTATTTACCTCAACAGAGCACTCTGATGATAGAGCATTTACAACAGAAACTCCAACACCGTGGAGACCTCCAGATACTTTATAGGTGTCTTTGTCAAATTTACCACCTGCATGCAATACAGTCATAACCACCTCAAGAGCCGACTTTCCTTCTGTTTTGTGAATATCTACAGGTATACCTCTTCCGTCATCTTCTACCGAAATTCCTTCTCCTGCAAGTATTCTTATTATAACTTTATTACAGTGTCCTGCCAGCGCTTCATCTATACAATTATCTACAACCTCCCACACTAAATGATGAAGACCCTTTTTTCCTACGTCTCCAATATACATTGCAGGTCTTTTTCTTACCGCTTCAAGCCCTTTTAGAACTTGAATTTTTTCGGCACTATATTCTGTTATTTTTTCACTCATATAAATCTTATATCCTTGATTTTCATCTTAGGTAATTTTTGAAATATCTTTTTTTTAAATGTTTCTTTTTTAAAAGAAAGCTCTGAACGCCATGCCGGGTTCTTTGTTTTAATAAATAAAATATTGTTTTTAAATTTATCTATTTCTGTGACTTTTGCTATATTTTCGCCCACTACATCATTCCAAACAATAAAAATATTGCTGTTTTCAACCTTTTCTTTAACATCATTTTTTTCAAAAAAACTATTTAAAGCGTGTTTTAGTTGAATAGCCAATGAATTATAAATTAATTAATTTTGTTTCATTTGTTACCCAAGACTTAACTCCTTCTTTGTGAATGTCTGTGCTTGTTATAAACATTTGAAATTTATCTACCATTGTACCTAACATTTTTTCAATTCTTATGCTGTCTATTTTTGCAAACAAATCATCTAAAAGAAAAACAGGTGTTTTTCCAGACTTTTTTTTTATATACTCTCCTTCTACTAACTTAAGTACATAATGAAAAAACTTCTTTTCTCCTTGAGATCCAAATTCTTTAATGGGTGTTGAGTTATAAAAAAAAATAAACTCATCTTTTTGTGGTCCATAATTTAGTCTTCCAGACTGAACCTCTAAATTTTTTATTTTTTTTAATTTATTTATTATTTTCGATACATTCATTTCTGAATAATTCATGTACTTAATGCTCGCAGTTTTTTCTGGAAAAATTACGTTCCAAGTATCTTTAAAATCTTCAATAAACTCAATCCATAATTTATATCTTTTTTTCCAAATTTTATGGGCTTTTTCTGCAAACAATTCATTCCAATAATCCAACTGAGATTCATCTCTGTTTTTTAATAAAAATTTTTTTTGTATTAAAATTTTTTCAAACTGAATTAAATCATGTGTATATTCTTTATCTATTGTACAAAATATTCTATTAAAAAAAGAAAGCCTTGCTATTCTACCGCCAGAGATTATATCTAGGGTTTCTGGTGAGAAAATTACTGTTGGAAAAAGACCTATCAACTCTGATCTTGATTTTAATTTTATATTATTTACTTTTATTCTTTTTTCGGAATAATTTTTACTTAAACTAATATTTAGTGGTCTTTGTTTAGAATTGATTATACCTTTTACTCTAATAAAATCTTCTTTCGAGTTAATTAGATTTTTTTCGGATCCTTTTCTAAAAGATTTTCCAAGTGAAAGTAGATGAATAGATTCTAAAATAGAAGTCTTTCCTGATCCGTTAGGACCTAAAATAATATTTAATTTGTTTGAAAAATTTGTTTGAAAATCTTTTAAAGATCTAATGTTTTGAATATTAATATTCTCAAGCCACATTTTATATTCTAATAGGCATTAATAAAGATAATAATTCTTTACTAAGATTTTCATCTTTTGGGATTATCATTGCAGCTGCTAAGGAAGATTTTAACTTTATAAATACTTCTTCTGAAGATTGATGGGTTAATATTTCTTTTAAATAATTTGCATTAAAGCCAATTTTAATAAGTTCTTCATTGTATTTACAAGAAATCTCTTCATATCCTGATGTTATATTTTCAGGATCTTCTGTAGTCACTACTAGTTTGTTTTTTTCAAAAGTTAAAGCTATTTGTTTGGTTGTCCTATTAGAGAAAATTGAAACTCTTTTTACCGCAGAAAGTAAATAGTTTTTATCAACAACAGCAATTTTATCACTATCTGAAGGGATAATACTTTCATAATCAGGATACTTTTCTCTTATAATTCTAGAAATTAAAGTCATTTTATCGTTCTCTACTTGAATATGGTTTACACTTAACATTAATGATAAATCACCTTTTGACAAATGTGATTGTAATACATTTAAAAATTTTGAAGGTATAATAACTTGACCTGAATAATCATTATTACCCTTAAACTTGCTTGTTCTTTTTACAAGTCTAAAACCATCTGTCGCAACAGCCACAACATTTCTTTTTTCTATATTTATACAGACTCCTTGTAGTGAAATTTTCATTTCATCTTTACTTGCAGCATATAGAGTATCTTGAATAATATCATTTAATTCCTCTTTACTCATATCAACCTTAACAGGATTTTCAATAACAGGAGTCTCCGGAAATTCCTTTGCATTTTTTCCCATTATAGTATAGTTTCCAAAATCAGTTTTTATTTCAACCTTATTATTAGGGGTTACACTAATAGACAAACTCTCACTTGGTATTTCTTGTGTTATCTCTAATAAAGTTTTAACAGAAATAGCAAAAACTCCCTCATTATCAGAGTTAACGTCTATTTCAATCATTATTGATTGTTCCAAATCAGTTGCTCTTAACTTTAAAATATTGTTTTTTATCTCAAAAAGTACACAGCTTAAAATAGGAAGAGTAGATCTAGCTGGAATAATTCTGTTGATTTTCTGAAGAGATTTTAATAATTCTGTTTTTGATAATTTAAAATTCATATAATCTTTAAATCCTTTTATATATATTTAAGTTTTATTTAAATAAAGTTATTTTTATTATGTAATGTTTATATGTTAAAAAAAAAAATTCAACATATTTAGTGATATTAAAATGTTAGCACTTAAATTTATTTAATAAATAAAAAAATTATGTTGATAACTCTGTTGATAATGGGCATAACTTTATCAAATTATATTTTTATTTATTTGTTGTTAAAACCTTTTGATAAAAAGGTTTTCTTTTTCACTATTTATCCACATTTCAAATTTATTTGCTATTTTGTTATTTTTTGCCATTAACTCTAGCTCTTGCCAAGAATTTTCCAAGGAAGGTTTTTCCTTTTTTACTCTATTTTTTACATAAATAAGAATATAGCTATTATTACCAGACTCTTGTGGGTCAAGCAAACCCAATACATCTTTGTAGGGTTCTATAATATTGAAAACTTTTGATGAAATTGTATTATCAGGAACTAGCTTAAAAACACCCGAATTATTTTGGTAATCAATTTGATATTTATATGCTAGAGAATCAAAATATTCAACATTATTTTTAGCTTTATGATAAATATTTGTTAATAATTTTCTCGTATTAGATTTATCTTTATTTGTTGGTTTTGTTTGAATTAAAATATGTTTAGCATGAATTTTTTCGCCCTGTTTGTTGATTGTTTGAATTAAATGGTATCCAAAGTCTGTTTTTATAGGGTTACTGATCTCTCCTATATCGAGCGAAAAAGCAGACTCTTCAAACTCTTTAACAAGGTTGCCTCTCAAAATGTAACCTAGGTCACCACCGTTGTTTTTAGATCCAGGATCCTGGGAATATTTTTGAGCAAAATCAGAAAAACCACCAAATGTCAATATACTATCTTTTATTGCTTTTAATAATGAGATTGTCTTTATTTCTGCCTCTTTGCTTGGCTCTATAGGGATTTCAACGACAGAGTAAGTGCTTCTTGGGGGTAAAACAGGAATTGAATCTTTGTAGTCAGAAAAGAATTTAATTACTTCTTGACGAGATATTTTTATTTTAGCCATAAAACTTTGCTGAAATCTTTCAATTAACAACCTCTTTTCAACATCATTCCACATTTCAACCTTATATTCTTGAATTGATAAACCAAGTATTTCTTCTAAGGCGTTTTTCGAACCAGCTCTTTGAACCATTAAATCAACTTCACTTTCGATTGTTGAATGAATTTCATCACCAGAAACCTCTATTAGTGTATCTTTTTTTGCCAACTCGAAAATAACGTGTTGATTTATAACAAAATCAAGAGCTTGATTATAATTTTCTTCAACAAAAGATGGTCTAGTAGAGATATCTACACCTATTTGCATGGCTTGCATTTGAATAGTCTGTAATACATCGCTATTTATTATAGTGTTTCCTTCAACTTTTGCCACAATACCGTCCACAAATTCTTCACAAAATAGAGTTTGAGAACATAAAAATAAAAATTTTATAAAAATTTTAGTCATTTAATTTGCTCTTCTGGTTTAAAAAATTTATCATTTTTAGTAACTTTATATTTTTTATTTAGATTAGAAAAAGAGTTTTCTTTGTGTAAATCCTGGTTTTGCTTATTTAGAGCTGTCTTTATCCTGTTTTTAACTTTATCAAAAGGCAGTATATTTGCAGGTACTAACTCCTCAAAATAAACAATAGACCACTTTTTATCTCTAGAGTTAAAAACATTTGAAATATCGCCAGGATTTATATTTTTTATAGCCTCTATAATATCTTTGTTTTTACTTTTATCAAAAAGGTGCATTTTACCAGCATTTTTAGGGCTTAGCAATGAAAACTTTTTAGATAATACAAAAAAATCTGAACCACTTTTTATTTCCCTATGTAGACTATCCGCAAGTGCTTGAGTTTTAACTTTTAAATTATAAACAGAATATTTTTCAGGTTCTTTATATTTTGTTTCTTTAAACTCTTTATAATAAGATTTTAGATCTTCTTCAGACGGTTCAGGAGCACTATTAACTAAATATTTAACATAAGCATCATAAAGTATTTCTTCTTCAATACCTGAATATTGAGATTGAAAACCATAAGAGCTATCTAAATTGTTTTTTTTACCTTTTTCAACTGCGAGCAACTGCAATACCAGGGTTCTAATAGCAAGCTTTAAACTTTCAACACTATCAATAGAAGGCCTTCTGGATGGAGAAGATTTTGAAATTTTATTAATAAGCCATTTTACACCAAACCCTTTATTATTAAAAAAAACAATATTATTTTTTTTATCATAACCTTCTAAAACAGGAATAATATCTACATTATTCATGTATGTCATCTTTTCTTGGTGTTCGCTTAAAACTTTTCCTAAATCTACCATAGCGCTTTCGTTTAGTGAAAAACCTATTACACTGAGCAAGTTTTTATCATAATTATCCGCCGCATTTTTAAGTTTACTCTTTACAAGCCCTAACGAGCTGTACTCTACCCTTTCAACTAACTTTTCTTTGGGATAATTGGCCGCCTCAGAAACTCTCTCATCTAAAACATAAACAATGTGGTATCCATATTTGGTTTTTATAGGATTTGAGAAATCTCCTTTACTTAACTGATAAACCTTTTCTTGAAATTCAGGGTCAATTTTACCCCAAGAAACCCAACCAAGGTTACCCTTGTTGTTGACCACATTAGGGTCGTCAGATTTATCTATTGCCAGTTCTTTGAAATCAGTAAAACTAGAGGTCAAAGATAACACTTCGCTTGCTTCTTCGTATGCTTCCTGTTCGGAGAGAGTAAAATCACCAGGCATTTCACTGCCTATAAAACCTATCAAAATATGACTAATATTTAAATCTCTCAATATATGTTTTTTTCCACTTTCAATATATTTTTTAGGTACAAGTGGAAGGGCAACAAGTTTTTCGTATGTTTTATTTACATATAAAAAATCAGACCTATTTCTAAGTTTTATTGCTGTTTTTGGGTTGTTAAGGAAGTTTTTTTCCTTAGCATCTATAACAGCAACTTTTTTTCGAATAAAATCATTTAATATTCTTTCTTTTTGATTCGAGTTAATTCTCTCCCACTCAGATTTTGGGTAAAACTCAAAAAACTCGTTTTCACCATAGTTGGTTCCGTTAATTGAAACAACATGTTCTTTGGCGACGCCAAAAGTGAATAAAATTATTAATATTGATAATGTTTTAACCATATTGCTCCGTTTACATTAAAATAAGAGTAGTTAATTTATTTAATATTGACTCCAAAAAAGTATAAATATCTAAATTTTTATTTAATGAAATGTTTACTAGCAACGCCTCTCTGTCGCCAGGTAAAAACTTTGGTGTAATGCTTCTTTTGGCACAAAACTCAACAATAAACGGAATCAAAGAGTCTATAGACCTAGATACACCTGCAGATAAAAAAACTAACTGTAATATACCATCGCTGTAAACACAGCTTTTTATACCAAGCTTAGCACAGTATATCCTTGCCTTATAATTGTCTATAAGGTTTTTAACAGAGTTTGGCTGAGGACCAAACCGGTTCTCTAGTTCATATTTTATTTTCATAAAA
>CENX01152387.1_pt1 | contig 11235 bp, 15 predicted proteins | sample 361321 | NCBI WGS metagenome assembly CENX01 (sample SAMEA2619678, study PRJEB7988) | marine metagenome | isolation source: saline water (ENVO:00002010), including | reverse complement strand
AGCGGCATCACAGGTTGTGATACAGAACTACTTGCATGGGGATTGGATGAATATGGTTTAGGTTTCTTAGATGAAATAGATAGTATGCACTCATTTGCCTATTACAAAGTAAAACAAGACGAACTATGGCTATCGAGGGATCATGCCGGAATCAAACCATTGTACTACTCTGAAATAAAAGAAGGACTGATTTTTGGAAGTGAGATAAAAGGACTGTTGCCACATGTCAATAATTCAAATATTATAGATCCGTTGGCGTTTAGTAGCATGGCGCATGTGGGATTGAACCCCACTGCCAATACTTTTTTTTCCAATATTAAAAAATTATTATCCGGAGAAACGATCATCTATGATTTGAAGAACAAAATTATTAAAAATAAAAAAAGGAATATAATAATTCCTAAAAATAATCATAGTTTTGATGCTGAAGAATTTAGAGCAGTAACCAGAGAAAGCGTAAAATTATGTAGCATCGGCCGACGCAAAATTGGTATATTCCTTAGTGGCGGTTTGGATAGTGGTATGGTTGCATATGAATACAAACAACTCCACGGCACTGCAAACACATATACCAACAACATGGATCCAAACATAATATGGCGAGAAGATGATCACAACGATGACCACAATAAGGCTTTGAAACTAGCACAACAATTTGGTTTTAATCATAAAGTTGTAACCATGACTCCAAAAATATTGACAGACATGTGGGACGAAAGCATTTATTACATGGAACAACCCGTATACAATCCATCGATGGTAATGTATTACTACACAAACAAAGTACTTTCAGAGGATGGTATAGTGGTAACTTTGGCAGGAGATATGGGCGATGAAGTGTTAGGCGGTTATCCTAAATATTGGAAACTTAGAAATAGGAATGTATCCACGTGGACTGGCTTAATAGAAGCATGGATGAATAGAATCAAACGTCCAATACAGGTCACAAACACTCCAGTATCTAGGGAAGATCTTCAAGCGTATTTTGAGAAAACTTTTCCACAAGAATTATTCGATACAAAAGATCCTGTCAATTCTTACATGGCACTAGATTGTGTTACACAGGTACCTGAAGAATTTTTTATCCGTAACGACACTTACGGTATGGCATTTAGTATGGAAGGACGTTTTCCGTTAGCCACAAAAAAATTTATGAGATATGCGTTAAGTATTGGTTCCGCAGAAAAAATTGGTATACACAAACACCAAACAAAATTATTAAGCAAGAAAGCATATAAAGATATTTTTCCAAAAGACATTGTGAATAAACATAAAACAGGTTGGACAGCTCCTGTGAAAGGATGGATACAAGACCACGACGTTGCAAAAAGTTATTATCAAAAAAGAATGTTGCAAAACGATTGTCTCAAAAATATTGTTGTGAGGCAAAACGAAACAACAAAGTCTGCCATACCTGCATGGATACTACGTGACTGGGCAAATAAATTTGACATGCAATATAAAATTAAATAGGACACATGAGGATCAAGGTAGTTACGTCTTACAAACCAGGCACGTGGAACGAATATGCCAAACGTGCAGTGGATAGTGTTCTAGAACACTGGCCAAATGATACTGTTGTGGCTGTATATCATGAGGGCCAAGAGCAGGATGTTTTCCAACATGCCCGAATTGAATGGTATGACGTACATAAAGAACAACCAAATCTAGTAAAATTTAAAACAAAATATAAAACAGATCCGGTGGCAAATGGGGAAATAAACGAAATACCCAACGGAATACGTAGGCCGGGCCCGATGCCTAAAAAAGGATCATACCAATGGAATGCAGTAAGGTTTGCCAACAAGGTATTTTGTGTAACACATGCCTTGAAACACTCTCCACAATATGATTATGTTGTATGGCTGGATGCTGACACTTACACGTTTAGGCAGATGCCTAAAGATTTTTTGGAGTCTTTGTTGCCAACCGAAACAATGATAACATATTTGGGAAGAGAAAATCCAGATCTCAATGATGGCGGCAGAGATCCCGAGTGTGGATTTGTTGGTTACAATCTCAAACATCCTGAAATCAAAAATTATTGCCTAGACTGGGAGGACATGTACATCAATGAAACAGTATTCAAATTAACTTGGGGATGGACTGATTGTAGCACTTTGTGGCATCTAGTCAAGATTTATCAAAAAAATAAAAATGTAAAATTCCACGATATAGGTTACGGAAAAAAAGTAAAAGGTAATCATGTCTTTATTAACAGTGAGTTAGGATTATACATGGATCACTTTAAGGGTAAGCGTAAACAACTTAAGAAAAGTGCAAAAAATGATTTTCGGCCTCAAGTGGTTGATGCAACAAAAAATTTGACTGACTTAGAATATTGGAAAAAAATATAAATGAAAATTGAAATATGGCCAAAATTTGGTCCGTTGAATTCAAACAAAATTTTTGATTGTTTCATACAAAGTTTACATGATAGTGGTGAACAACTTTTTGTTGATCAAAATGCAGAAGCCGATGTGGCGGTTATATGGTCTGTGCTTTGGCAAGGACGCATGAGAAACTATCAACGCATTTGGCAACAATATAGATCGGCAGGAAAACCTGTAATAGTGCTTGAGGTTGGTGGGCTAAGGCGTAATGAAAGTTTCAAGATTGGCATAAATGGAGTAAACGCAAAGGCAGATTTTGCCAATGAAACTTTTGATGATAAGAGATGGCCGCTGTTCAGACACACCTTACAACCATGGAAAGATACAGGAAATAAAATTATTATACTAGGCCAACATCATACATCAGAACAATGGGCAGGTATGCCTAGCATGGATAAATGGTTTGAAAATCAAATACAAGAAATAAGGAAACATACAGATAGAGCTATCGAAATCAGACCACATCCACGTAATCCAATTGGATTAAATATTAAAAAATATTCAAATGTTAATGTAAAATATCCTATCATGGACAAGGCCACGATCGATGATACTGATTTCAAAAAAACTCTTGACGACGCATGGGCAGTAGTAAATTATAGTTCAAATCCTGCAATGGAGGCAGTCATAAACGGTGTTCCGGTGTTTGTGTCCGAAGATAGTTTATGTCATGAAGTTGGAAACACATCTTTTGAGGATATCAATAATCCTACAAAGCCCGATAGACAGAATTGGGCATACAAGTTATCATACACAGAGTGGTTTGCTGATGAAATTGCAGAAGGCAAACCATGGAGAAGAATTAAGAAAAGGTTGGAAGAAAAATATTTGAAATGAATGAAATAGACTCGATAGCATGGGAACCTTACAAAGGTGAAACCGTAATTGTAAACACAATAATTCGTAAAGGTGAGAAAATATTTGAAAAAAAATTTTACGAAGATAGGGTAAAGGCGGAGCCCAAAGGTAATGCCTATATAATAGGCAACGGACCTTCAAGGCAAAACTTTGATCTTAATAAATTAAGAAGCTCAGGCCAAACTTATGGTTGCAATGCCTTATATAGAGATTTCTTGCCTGATTTTATTTTCAGTGTTGATACCAAAATGACCGTAAAGATGTGTGAGGACAAAGTAGGTCAAAGGACAATTCACTATGCACCTTCGTTAGAAGTTAACAGACCATACAGCAAAGACATGATTCATCTTATACCAAACAATCCACATTGGATTTCTGGAAACGTGGCATTTTGGACTGCATGTGTCCATGGCCACAAAGACATATATCTAATAGGGTTTGATTTTAGGGAATACGGAAAGGACCAACTAAACAACATATACCAGGACACAGAAAATTATGGACCTCGCCACGGTGACACTATATTTGATGGTTGGCTAAAGCAATTCAGAGATCTTTTGAAAATGAGACCTTACTGCAAATTCACTATCGTGCATGATAATCCACCGGATTATCTCAATCATTTACAAACAGGAACTAATTTAGGCAATAGCAAGGTGATAAGTTATAAGGAATTTGAGAAGGTGTTAACACCTAGTTAAGCCAAGGCCAGACGTTTTAAATTTATTACGCCACGCAAAAAAGTTGGCATTGTGATTTGCATATGGATCTTTCACCCAAGTCATTTGATATAGATGTACCATTTCGTGTGCCAATGTTTCTATGAAATCTTTCCATTTTGGAAACTTACAATGCAATTCAATATAGAACTCAACATCTATATGATAAGGTATTCTACGCTGATCGAATTTACCTTTTGGTGTTTTTCTGTTGTCCCAATTGGCAACACATCTGCCCCAGTCTTTATGTAATTTTTTAATTTGTATTTCAACCATTGGCAATCTGCTGTTGAACAATGCTCTGTTAATGTATCTGAACCATTGGTAGGCCTGTTGTTGTGTTGGTCTGAAACCTTTTGCGTTCTTGTATCTAGCCGCAGTATTTTCCAACTTGACTTTCAGTTGTTTCTTTACATTTACCGTTTTGTTCTTTGCTTTTTTCATGGTTGACAGTTTTACCAGTTATGTTATACTATTAATAATTATCTAAAATACCATGACAGAAATGCACACAGATTTACCAAAAACTATAAACGAAGCTATTAAAATACTAGCATATAATGAATATTTTTGGTATCACACGGCAAATCCTGTAAAAGGAAAGATCAATCCACATCATAAAGATCTACAAACTATAAGATCACTTGCGGAGGCTCAATATGCTTGGACCGAGAAACAAGGAAGATTGGCTGTTACAATATGCAAAAGATATCTGACAAAATTCCAAAAACACGGAATGGATATTACAAAGTTACTTGAACAGCCACAATATGAAAATCCGTTTAGGGTTATTAATTTTCAAAAAAGTATTGAAAAATTTATCGAAGATGATGTTGAAAAGATTGAGTTAAAATTTCCATACGATAAAAAACTAGTTCGCCTAGTCAAGCTAGTGAAAGATAACAGAGGACTTCCTTTTGGTTTTGTAAAATACGATGGCGAGTCAAAAAAATGGACATTTGATCAAACAGATGTTACAACATATTTCTTAACGTTAATTGCAATTAGATATGATTTTAAATTTGTAGACGAAACTTTGTTAGATGACTTTGACACGGTAAAGCAAGAGATCAAAGGATATAAGCAACCAACAGCAAAACTAGTTGGCAATGAAATTGTTGTAGATAACGCATCCGATTCTTTACATGAATACTGGCAAACACACTTAAAGGGAAAAAAGCCATTACAACAAGTTGACAAATTAAAAGAATTTGGAATTGCAACTAAAGGAATCAAACTCCCGTCTTATAGTGAATTGGGTAGTAAAATAGCACACTCGGACTATGTCAAGAACTGGATAGATAGAAAAGCCTATACACGCGATCAAATTATATTAGGTCTTACAGAATTGGACGCATTTCCAATTATAATGCCAATCTCGGGCGATCCATATACGTATGAGGATTCGGAGGACTGGCGAAAATGGTTGGATGCCTTTGAGAGGCACGGTATTGAAGCACCAAATTTAGCGTTTGGTTTTGAAATGAAAGAACCTGTGAAACCTGGAATGCAGGAAAATCCATTGAAAGAAAAATGGACAGAAAAAATGGCTGAAGAAAGTTTCTTGACATTACAAGAAGTTTATCAATTAGCAAAACAATTCAAGTATGTAGACGATAAAACAAAAGTTATTTTTGTGAGGAATAGAATACCAAGGACCTTAATCAAATCAGGTGTAAGACCAAAATGTAGTCTTGTCGCTTTAGGTGGTGGTTATTACACATCTGGCACTGATAACCTAAAAAGATTTCTTGATAATTTGCCAAAAACGTTGTATTATAATGATCATCAACCTTCAAATTATAGTTGGGATGAAACAGTTATAAACAAAATATGAGCAGTTGCAAACTTGTAATCAAAGATCAGGTAAACGTTAAATTTGAAAATTTAGACCTCAAATGGAGACAACGTCTTCATCAAAAATTCAAATACCAAATTCCATATGCCTATCATTTGCCGGCAGTAAAGTTGGGCAGATGGGATGGAAAAATTGCTTTCTTTGGATTGGGTGGTACAACATATTTGTATCTAGTTGATCAAATTTTGCCAATATTGGAAGACGGCGGAGTTTATGTTGAGCTCGACGATCAAAGACCTAAGACAGAATTGAACTTTACAAAAATAGACAAAAATTATTTGTCGAATATAAAATGGCCAAGTAATCATCCTTGTGCCGGTGAGCCTATCGTGTTGCGTGACTATCAAGTTGAAACAATTAATAAATTTATAGAGGATCCCCAAAGCATCCAGGAGATTGCCACCGGAGCAGGCAAAACTATTATTACTGCGGCATTGTGCCAATTGGTTGAACCATACGGGAGGACATTAACCATTGTCCCGAACAAAAGTTTAGTGACACAGACAGAAGAAGACTTTCTTGCATGTAATTTAGACACAGGTGTCTACTACGGTGACAGGAAAGAAGTTGGAAGGTATAACACTATTGCAACGTGGCAGAGTTTGAATGTGTTAGAAAAAAGAGCTAAAGATGACCATAGTACAGAGTTCAAAGAATTTATTGAAGGTATTAACACTATCATTGTTGATGAGGTACACATGGCAAAGGCAGACGTACTAAAAAGGCAACTGACCGGGCCTTTTGCAAATTGCCAGATACGTTGGGGACTTACAGGCACAATACCAAAGCAAGAATATGAGTATATGGGCATCAAAGTTTCATTGGGTGACGTAACAAATAAAATACCAGCAAAAGAATTACAGGACAAAGGCGTACTAGCCAACTGCCATGTGACTGTTTTGCAAACCAACGACGTGCTTGAATTTAGAAACTATCAAGAAGAACTGAAATGGTTAACGACTGATCCAAAACGTACCAGTTGGATGTCAAAAACTATAAATGATATTGCAACATCAGGCAACACACTGATACTAGTTGATAGGATTAGTGCTGGAGAAATACTTGAGAAAAAAATTAAAGGATCGGTCTTTATTAGAGGCGCAACAAAAACATTAGATAGAAAGGAACACTATGATGAAGTATCTACTGCAACAAATAAAATTATTATCGCCACATATGGAGTGGCCGCTGTTGGCATTAATATTCCTAGGATTTTTAATCTTGTCCTAGTAGAACCAGGAAAAAGTTTTGTAAGGGTAATACAATCAATTGGCAGAGGCATAAGAAAAGCACAAGACAAGGAAAACGTGATGATATGGGATATAACCAGTTCGTGTAAATTTGCTAGACGCCATTTGACTCAAAGAAAAAAGTTTTACAAAGAGGCAAATTATCCGTATAATATAGAAAAGGTAGATACAGATTTATATGAAGATACTAACACTTGACGACAGAACATATGTACTAGAGAAGATTCCGGAATGGGTGGATGAAAAATTAAGATTCGCCGTTTTGGATAATTCGGATCCTACTAATCCAGATTTCTTTTACATACCGCTAATATTCTTAGAAAGTTTCAATGCACCGGCGGCGGTATTGGAGATAGGACCACATAAGATTAAAATGCCATTAGATTGGAAAATGTTGATAGGCGAACAAGGACAACCAGAAATGCATGTGCTTCCAATCACCAGTTTGAACGACAGGGGGTTTGATGCCTTTACATTTAATCCATTGAGTAGTGCCAAACCAGATTTCTTTCCAATAGATGTGGTAGACATATACACAGAAGTTAAGTGGTACTTTCCAAAGATCAAATCAGGCCAAATGTTAGCAGTGCCATTGACTGATGGTCCCAAACCAGTGTGTGCATACTTTGTTAAAGACATATCACGGCAATGTGAACAGGTAGATTATGGCTCGGTCTGGTAGGAAGAGTATTTCGATTGAAGCACCAATTATGATAACATCAGACAAAGTAGCTGTATGGATGGATGATGCATGGCCAATGGACTTTTTTGCATGGTGTGAAAAGGAAAAATTTAAAATAACAGGTTATACGCACCTGCAAAATAAAATAAAGTTGTCGTTCGCAACGGCAAAAGAGTGTACAATGTTTGGATTAAAGTATGCCAGTAGGAAATAAAAGAAAATTTTTTGAACTAAGAAATGGACTGAAAGCAGTCGACTTCAGGAATAAAGATTATTTTGACAGAATTGACGAGCATGAAAAAAGTTTGTATTCACCCTACATGCTGATGAGATACGCAAGTTCAGTATCATCCAAAGATCAATTTTACGTTGAACATTATGTTGAAATGGTCAATGAATGCGTCAACAAACATTTGTTCACGTTGTCAAGCAAACACAAAAAATTGTGTTGGATGTTAACATCAATGTGTGGTGCGTTGAAACAAGAATTTCATCCATGGATCAAACCAATGAAGCGTGTTCCCAACAAAACTTTAAAACAACTACAAAAATTATATCCAAACTGGAAAGAAACAGATCTTGAAACTTTGGACGCAATTATCACAGACAAAGAATTGGAAGAACTATTAGAGTCTCATGGAATCGACAAAATATAAATGTCCCTATTGTGGCAAGGAATTCACTAGGGAAAGAACACTCCAGGTTCATATGTGTGAACCAAAACGCAGGCATCTTCAAAAGAATGAGAAATGGGTGCAAAATGCATTCATAGTGTTTCAAAGATTTTATCAAATACATCAAAATAGTATGAAGCCAAAAACATATGAAGATTTTTGCAAAAGTTCCTATTACAATGCTTTTGTAAAGTTTGGCAGACACATGATGCACATCAACCCGCTGTATCCGGAAAAATATATTGACTACGTGATACTTTCAAAAATAAAATTAGATCATTGGGCAAGAGATGATTTGTATGAAGCCTATTTGGTCGAAACACTTAAGAGTGAGCCAGTTGAATCGGCCTTGCAAAGAAGCATAGCAACAATGATGGATTGGGCGGCTGAACAACATGCACAATGGGCCGACTACTTCAGACTTGTTAACACCAACAGAGCAGTCCAACATATACAACAAGGCAAGATATCTCCATGGATGTTGCTAGGTTGCAAAGCAGGAAAAAATTTGTTACAATCACTTAACGACGAGCAATTACAAATGACCGCAAAATTTATTAACCCAGGCTTTTGGGTACAAAAAATAAAAAGTGCACCGGCGGATCAATTGTTCGTACAAGAAACAGCCAAGGAGGCCAAAATTGAGTAAAGTAAAAGTTGAAATAGATGACGAACTAGATTTTGATCTGGAAGACGGAGACATGATAATACATATCAAACACGACGGCGAGATTGGTAAAGTGTGTATGCCCGAGATGAATGCCAATGTAAAAAATAGTTTAGGCTATCATAAGATGTTACATGTTCTCGAAATACTAAAACCAGGAACAAAAGAAGAGTTTATAAAATATCATGAGAAAAAAAGAAAAGGAACAATGCATTAATGCCTGACGTAGACATAGATTTTTTTGACAGAGACGGAGTCTTAAAACTTTTTAAACATACTCCGGCAACAATCATTAAAGAAAACAAAATTGAAAAACACAAGACTGGAGTTTACTTTCATGCTGTTCCCGAACACCCTGTTACAGGACACAGCACAATAGACTACAAGGAAGCAGAAGACAGAGGTTACTTTAAAATAGATTGTTTGAACGTTAGCATTTACAAAAATATAAAATCAGAACAAGAACTTGTTGAACTAATGATACAGGAACCAGACTGGAACATGTTGAAACATCAAGAGATAGTCGATCAACTTTTTCATCTGAATGGACATTTCAACATAGTATCAACACTACAACCAAAAACTATAGAACAACTTGCGGCTGTGTTAGCGATAATACGACCAGCCAAAAGATATCTGCTCAAACAGAATTGGGATGAAATCACTACACAGGTTTGGAAAAGACCAGCTGATAATAGTTACTTCTTCAAAAAATCACATGCAGTCGCATATGCCCATGCAATCGTTGTGCAGATGAATTTGATGGCTAGAGATAAATATAGTTTTGATGAAGCATCAAAAAACTAAACGACACCCCAAACAACGCAATAAGAAAACCAAACCTTCAGCTCGTATAGAATACGATCACTATCAGCCAGACAGCCCTCTGACAATGTATTTTAAAAAGTTGATTGAAAAGAAATCGGATTAAGTAGGTTTTCTTACCAGCTGTATTGTTTTACGCTTGACTCTCTTGTTGGCGATCTCACTCAATCGCACCGTTGGTCCTTCCGCAATTTTGACATCCTTACTATTCAAACTGACCAAAGTCGACCTAAAATATTTAAAATCACCCTTAAGGAAAATGTTAATTGGTAGTTTTCTATTGCTTTCATACCACCAAATTTCGCCACATTTAAGGAACTTCATTTTATCAGCTGGCATCATAAGTCTACCGTAATCATAGAAACTAATAACATTGGCATCTTGGTTTTGAACTATGCCAACGAATTCAAGGTCACCTTTCTGTATCAGGCTCAAAAAAGGAAATTTATCCCGTAAAGTTTTAAAAATTTCGTTCATGCTCTATCTATAAATACTGTTAAATATGTATTATGCAAACAGTATCAAGGTATTTACTAAATCAATTGGTAATTGCCTACATAAATGGTTATCACGGGAGGAACTCTAACGTGTACGATAGAAGAATCACACTACACAGAGGGGTAGATAATCCCCTTACATTCACATTCAAAAATGAGGATCAAAAGGCCCAGGATATCACTTCAAAAACGTTTGAATTGAATATTGTTGATACAGAAAGTCAAAAATCCGTTATTACCAAAACGCTAGACATATTAGATGATGGTTCAACTGTAAGCACAAAGGGAGATGCAAGTACCACAATCACAGAAGGTGATTTATTATCACTGGATGCCAAATTTTACAATTTTGCAGTGAGAGAAGTCCTTTCAACTGGTGCTAGAAATGTAACTTACGCTGGCACAGGATACGCCGCGGCAGGAACAATTGAATTACTTGATAATGCATATCCACAATTTATTGCTAGTACAGAGGTGAATAGTTTCACCGGATCCGGTGGTCCGTTACAATTTACTTCTAGTGCAATAGATGGCAAACCAGGAATAAACAACAATAAGGCTATACATACCATTGCAGTGTATCCACAAAGTTTTAGTGGTAAATTAATTGTCCAAGGAACAATGGCCAGCACACCCAGTGACAGTGATTTCTTCACTGTGACCTCAGCAACATACACTAGTGCATCCACCCCAAGCACGTTGAACTTTACCGGAGTATTCGATTCTGTTAGATTCACATGGGGCAACGACGATGATAACACTGGTAAGATTGACAAAATACTTTATAGACAGTAAAATATAGGATATGAACC
>CENX01213214.1_pt1 | contig 11242 bp, 13 predicted proteins | sample 361321 | NCBI WGS metagenome assembly CENX01 (sample SAMEA2619678, study PRJEB7988) | marine metagenome | isolation source: saline water (ENVO:00002010), including | reverse complement strand
TAAAATTTAAAAAAAATGCAAATTTAAATAGTAGGTTAATTTTATACTAAATCATCAGGAATTTGAATTTTTTCACTTGCAGGAGCATCTTGATTGTCTAAAAACTCTCTAATATCATCATTTTTTGAACCATCATCAGGAGCTAGGCCTTTAACATGTAATACAATTTTTTTATCGTCAGGCCTAACGTTAAAAACTGTACCATTTAAAACATCTCCTATCTTGTAATTAGATGATAATGCTTTTCTATCTCTTTTAGGTCTTTTTCCGTAAGGAACTATTCCTTCAATTGAATGGTCTAATTCAAGTATAATGCCCTTGTCTAAAATTTTAACAATTTTTCCATCTATCTCCCTACCTATTTCAAATTCTTTAATTAAATCAGGCCAAGGATCATCTTCTAATTGTTTGATACCTAGGGAAATTCTCCTATTTTCTCGAGAAACTTCAAGAATTTGAACATTTAATTCCTGACCTTTATCTAAAAACTCCTTTGGGTGTTTCACGATTTGAGTCCATGACATATCTGATATATGAATCAAGCCATCAACTCCTTCATCAAGCTCAACAAATGCACCAAATTGAGTAAGATTAATAACTTTTCCTTTTTTAGTTTCACCAATTTTATATTTTTCTTCAATTTTATCCCATGGATCATCCTCTAGCTGTTTAGAGCCGAGACTGATTTTCTTCTCTTCAGTGTCAATAGATAATACTATAGCCTCAACTTCATCACCTAACGAAAAAACCTCTGAGGGGTTTTTAATATGGCGTGTCCAAGACATTTCAGAAACATGTATCAATCCTTCAATTCCGGGTTCTAGTTCAACAAATGCACCATAATTGGTCATGCTGACTATTCTGCCTTTTATCTTCTGACCTTTGGGATACCTATCTTTAACATTCTCCCAAGGGAATGGTGTAAGCTGTTTTAAACCTAAGGAAACTCGTTTTTTTTCAGAATCGAAGTCAATTATTTTAACACTTAAATTGTCATCAATGCTTACTATCTCAGAAGGGTGGTTAACTCTACCCCAACTTAAGTCAGTGATATGTAAGAGCCCATCAATGCCTCCTAAATCAATAAAAACTCCAAAATCTGTAATATTTTTTACCCTTCCTTCCATTATGTTGCCAACTTTCAGCTTATTAAAAAGCTCACTTCTTTGCTCAGCCAAACTTTCCTCAAGTATTGCCTTATGTGAAACTACAATATTTTTTCTAAACTCATTAAATTTTACAACCTTGAGCTGCATTTCGGTTTCAATGTATTTATCAAAATCTTTTACCGGTCTAACGTCAATTTGAGAGCCTGGTAGGAAAGCTTGAACACCGTCAAGGTCAACCACCATTCCACCCTTAATTCTTTTAATTATCTTACCTGAGATAATTTCCTGAGTTTCAAAAATATCTCTCAGTTCTTGCCATCTTTGCAAAAAAACAGCTTTTTCTTTTGATAAAACTGTCTTTCCACTTTCATCCTCCATCTTTTCGAGGTAAACATTTATTTTCTCACCAATATCTGGTAGTGCATTTTCATTAAATTCGTTTCTACTAATTATTCCCTCTGACTTAAATCCAATATCAACTAAGATTTCCTTTTCATTCATTCCTATTACTCTGCCAGAGATAATTTTCTTTTCACTAATTTCAGAGAAAGTTGATATGTATCTAGAATCATCAATTACTTCAACACTTTCTGACTCGTTTTTTAAAAGCTCATCAATTAAAACTTCTTTTGTATCATCAAAAATTGAATTAGACAAATAATCTATAACATCAGAATTATTTTGATTTGTATTTAGATCTGGTGATATCTTTTTTTTAGATGTCGAAGGCGATTCATTCACCATTTTTTCATCGCTGACATTTGATTCAATATTATCTAATGCCTGTTCAACAACTGGTTTTTTAGAATTTTCATTCATTTTTTTTTCCTTTCATGTTTGACCTTATTGCATCAATGATAAAGTCAACTTGCTCATCAATGGTCATAACCGAGGTATCAATTACAATTGCATCTTTAGCTTTCATCAGCGGAGAATTTTCTCTTTCAGAGTCTAATTTATCTCTTAACCTGATTTCATCAATTAGTTCCTCTAAAGATTGATTTTCGCTGTTTCTAATCAAGTCTTTTTGTCTTCTTTTTGCCCTTACTTTTTCATCTGCAAAAAGAAAAAATTTGAAATCTGCTTTAGGAAAAACAACTGTCCCAATATCTCTTCCCTCAACAATTATGCTTTTTTCTTTGGCATATTTTCTTTGTGTTTCAACCATTTTATCTCTAACAAAATCTAACGAGCTAATCTTGCTAACATTTTTAGATACTTCATTAGAACGAATCTCATTTGTGACATCAGCGCCATTTATATAAAAATGTTGTGTTTCATTTTTTTCACAAATAGACATATTCAATTTTTTTAAATGTCTTTTTGCTAAAGAAATTTCTTTGTAAGAAATATTATTTTTCATAAAAGAAAAAGTAATACATCTATACATACCGCCAGTATCTAGGTAAGAAATTCCTAGTTTTTTAGCTACTAGTTTTGCGGTAGTGCTTTTTCCGCTAGCTGCTGGACCATCTATTGTAACAATCATAATTAATTATCAATGAGCGGGTGATTTTACATCTATATTTAAGAAATTGCTAGCATGAAGTAACATTTTTAATTTCCATTATAAATTATTTAATTCTAAAATTTCATCTTTTTGAAGAAATCTCCATTGACCTTCTTTTAATTGTCCAAGCTTGCAAGGTCCAAATTCTATTCTTTTCAAAGAGTATAAACTTCTCTTCATTCTATACATAATCCTCCTAATTTCTCGTTTTTTACCTTGTTCAAGCTTCAACTTGACAATTACCTTTCTGTTTATTTTTTTTTGATCTAACACTTCAGCTCTTCCCCACTCTTTTTGACCAATGTAAACTTTTTTGTTAATTTTCTTTTTCTCCCAGTTAACGAAGGGTCTATCGATAGTTGAGGTATAAATTTTAGGTATATTAAATCTTGGATGACTTAGCTTTAGTGCCAAATCCCCTTGATTTGTAAATAATAAAAGACCAGTTGTATCTTTATCCAACCTTCCAATCGGAAAAACTCTTTCTTTTATATTTATTAAATCTGAAACAATCTTTCTATTCATTGGGTCTTTCATGCTGGTAATAAAACCTGCCGGTTTATTTAACATTATGACAATGGATTCTTGATTGTCTTTGACAACCATTGAATCGTATTTCACGATATCGTTTTTTTTTACGTTATAGTGAGGGCTCAGCTCAACATTACCATTAATTGTTATTAGGGCACTTTGAATTAATTTTTCAGACTCCCTCCTCGAAGCTATTCCCGATTTAGATAAATATTTACTTAAACGCATTTATTTGTTTATCAAAATTGTTTTCACCAATGATTTCGTTAATCTCTTTTAACTTAGGTAAATCGCTTAGCTTGTCAATACCAAAAGAAATTAAAAATTCCTTACTTGTAATATAAAGTAGTGCTCTACCTGGACCATTATCTCGACCCTTTATTTGAATTAAAGATTTTTTCAACAAGGTTTTTACTACGCCTGAACAATCTACCCCTCGAATTGATTCTATTGAAGATTTACTGACTGGTTGTTTGTATGCTATAATTGATAGGCTTTCCAATGCAGCTTGAGATATAGAATTTTGAAAATTATTATTAAATAATTTTTTTATAAAAATACTAAATTCTTGTTTTGTTCTTAATTGATAACCTCCGGCAACATTTATAATTTCAATAGATTGATTATTTTTGCTATAAAAACTATTCAACCGTTCAATAGAGAGCTTTAAATCAGGAATATCTCTATCAAAAATATAAGAAATTTTTTTTTGAGTTAGCGGTTCAGGGCTAGCAAAAAGCAGTGCTTCAATTATCCTATCTTTTTTTGACATGAAATGTTATTCAATTGTTAAAATAGTAAATTTTAAATCACTAAATACATCTTTTTGAAAAACTAATATCTGTTTAGTTCTAATCAAATCTAAAATAGCAAGAAATGAAATAATGATATCCAATCTATTTTTTAAATTTGAAATTAAATTAAAAAAAGAGAGCTTACCATTTCCGTCAAATAATGACAATATTAGTTTTTTTCTCTTCTCCAAGCTTATAGGTTCAGCCCGTAATTCCATTGGATTAATAAGAGGGGCTTTCTCTATTACTTTTTTAAATAGCTCTGCTAAGTTAAATAAGTTTAATTCATTAGAAGAAAGTTTTTCATTTTCTTCAAAACTAGAATCATCTAGTAATTTTCTACTATAAGATAAATCTGCTTCGTCGTGTAGCAATCTAAGCTGCTCTGAAACAGTCTTAAACTGCTGATATTCAATTAATTTATTAACTAAATCTGTTCTAGGGTCTATAATCTCACCCTCTTCGTCAAGCTCTTGCCTTGGAATCAAAATCTTTGATTTGATTTTCATTAAAGTGGCAGCCATTAGGACAAATTCACCGGCTATTGACACGTTTAAAGAATTCATTTTATCGATAACATTAAGATAGTCATATGTAATCTTAGATATAGGAATATCGTAAATATCTATTTCATCTCTTCTAATAAAATATAACAACAAATCAAGCGGGCCCTCAAATTGATCCAAATGAATATTATGCAATTTTTTTAACCATAATTTAGGCCCATAGCTTCTCGCATTTTATCTAGATAAAGGTCAGCTACAATGGTTGCTTTTTCTGCGCCTTCTTTTAATGAAGACAATACAAAATCTTTGTGATTGCTAAGATAATCTCTCCTTTTTCTAAATGGTTCAAAGTGGAGCCAAAATTTTTCAAATAGTTCTTTCTTAACATCTCCATATCGCATTCCAGGGGCTAAAAATCTGTCCTTTAATTCTTCTATCTCATTTAAATTTAAAAAAAGTGAATATAGTTTAAACAATGTAGAATCAATGTCTTTTGGTTCATTGATATCAGCTGAATCGGTTAAAATAGACATAAATTTTTTTCGTATGTTTTTTTCGCTACCAAAAATTGGTATAAAATTTTTATATGATTTACTCATCTTATTGCCATCAATTCCAGGTACTAACCTATTATTTTCTTCTATTGAAGGTTCAGGCAGTACAAAAGTTTCACCATATATTTTGTTAAATCTTATCGCAATGTCCCTAGCTATCTCAATATGCTGTTTTTGATCTTTTCCTACAGGTACTTTGTGAGCTCCATACAATAAAATATCAGAAGCCATTAAAATTGGGTATGAATACAATCCAACATTAGGTTTTAATCCTTTAGCTATTTTGTCTTTGTAGGAAGTTGAGCGGTCCAGTAGTCCCATATTTGTTATGTTAGAAAATAGCCAAGTAGATTGACAAACCTGAGGTACATCTCCTTGAATCCAAAATGTTGTTTTTTTTGGATCTAGCCCTAAAGCAATAAAATCTGTGGCAGCGTTTAATGTATTGCCTGACAAAATGCTTTTATCATCAATTGTTGTTAGGGCGTGCAGATTTACTATACAGCAAAACAAATCATTTTTTTCTTGGTATTCAATCATTCTCGACATCATGCCAAAATAATTTCCCAAGTGAAGCTCTCCAGAAGGCTGTATCCCGCTTAATATTCTTTTTTTCACATAGACTCCATAAATAGATAGGGCTTCCAGGAATTCTGTTCGCTCTTAATGAATTTTTGAAAATATTGAATCTTATTGGGCTTTCGGGGTTTTTTATTAAGATCCATATTGCTTTGTTTAAGAGTTTTATTCCCTTTTTTTCTATTGCAATTTTGACAAGCTATCACAAGATTAGTCCAACTATCTTCGCCTCCCTTATTTTTAGGTACAATATGGTCTATGGTTAAGGGTGCTTTTTTTGAGAGACAATATTGACATTGATAATTATCCCTAATTAATAAATTTTTTCTTGATAATATTACTTTCATATTATTGTTCTTAACATAATTTTTAAGCTTTATTATTGATGGAAGTAAGAGTGAAATTGATGGAGAATGTACTTTTTCTCCATAAGATTCTAAAATTTCTACTTTCTGATTGTAAAAAAGGCAAATAGCTCTTTTTGCAGAGCAAATATCCATTGGAGAATAATTTGTATTTAAGATAAGCACCGATTTAGATAAAATTGAATTTGACATGAAGTATTTCACTTTCAAATTTACATTTAAAGACTTATTTAAAGAATTATTAAGTAATTAATTATTAAAGTGCCATTCAACACCAAATTCAACCATTCTTCCTAATCTTGGATAAATATAATTTCTATATACCAACAATGAAGCGTCATTAGGATTAATAGCATTTAATATGTTGCTTATCTTATAATACAACTTTGCGCTAGAAATATTTACATCCGCTTCAAAATTCAGCAACCAATAATCATTTTTAATATTTTCTTCCAGTTCTATTTTATTTGGAATATTGCTTATCACATTATATCCGTAATTTGAAGAAAATCCGTTATAAATGCCTGCATAAATAATACATTCAAATTTCATTTTTTTATTAAAAAGTAAAAACTTAGGTTTTAATCCAATCTCATATATTTCTCCACCACCTATTCCAAAAAATGATGTATCAATTTGAGATGTTATTTTACTGTAAGCTGATAAACTCGGAAATATTTTATACTTTAAATTAAAATTAAGAAAATTTACAGGACTGTTAACTAAATTATTTTCAATAATGGTTGAAATAGCTGAGGTAGAAAATGTCAGCCTATCATTATCATATTGCAATGAAATTTTGTTATCAACGAAAAATTGAAAATCAATGTTTTTTTCATTCAATAAATTTGGATGAAAAGGTTCGGCGTATTTTCTAGATTGAATAAATAATTTCAGATTAGTTGGATTATTCTGATAAGAAATATTCCAATTAATACCATCTTTGTTATTCTTCCTTGTTTCAAAAAATTGATATCCCAAAAAAAAATTGAGATCTTTATAATTACTGTTGATGTAAAGATTTGACCATTTTTTTAAGTAATTTTTTTGATCATTGCTATGCAAATAAAAATTGTTATCAAAATTAAGTGAAATATTTTCCCTTTTATAAATTTTTAATTTTAAAAGAGATCTGTTAATTTTTTGGTAAGAAGAATCGCTAAAAGTGGAGTGAAAGATTCTTCTGTTTTGAAAAAATTGAGAAAAATATAAAACAGTTTTAAAATTATTAAAATTAGATTTTATTCTAAAAGCTGAAGACAATATTTCATTTAACTCTTTTCCATTCTGATTGATATCAGGCAACCCACTTTTAGTCAAAAACCTTCCAACAGCAAACTCTAAATTTTGATTATCTATTTTTTTACTGTGGTTAATTATAAATGATTGTTGGATCGGAGAATTTAGCTGATTATTTATTATATAATGACCAGTGTTTCCATAGAAATTTTTTTTAAATAAATTGATCTTCCAATTTTGGTCTTTAGAGTTATTAACAAAACCAAAATCTAACTTATTGTAATTATAATCACCCCTAGCATGATTAAAATAACTTTTAGTGAATGTGGAGTCTTTAAAAGAGTTAAAATCTGATAAGTTATAACTGTCGTTCAAAAAAAAGCTTTTATTTACCTCCTCACCAAATCGAATTGGATAAGATGCGTAAGTCCCATCAAACAAAAGAATTCCTGAAAACCATGATCTGTTCCAAACGTTTATACCCCTATTTATAAAAATTCCATTATGTCCAACAAGGTCAAAAGATATGTTTTGCGAATCTCCTTTTCCGATAGCAAAAATAAAAAAAAAATAGAAAAGGTTTTTTCTCATCTTGGAACTTTACGAATAACTTTTGGGATAAATGTTAAAAAAATAATCGAATTTATTATTTCATGAAAAATGATGAATGGTAAACCTTTAATCAAAATACCAAACAACCCAACATCGCCCAAACCAACAGCTAAAGGGTACGCAAAAAGTGTAACGATATCATAAACCAATGTTAGAAAAAAACCTACCAGGCAAAAAACTATTCTTTGGTTCCATATACTTAGATGGTATGAAAATTTCATTACACCTCCTGAAAGCCCGATAAATCCCATTGTTATTACTTGGCCTAAAAAAAGGGGAGGAAAAGCTAATCCTGATCCCATCGGATTAAATCCAGAATATATTGTAATTGTTGTACATCCAATAAGAAACCCCCAAGCGCTATTTAGATATAGTCCACTCAGAAATACTGTAACTGTAATAAACTCAAAATTAGGCACGGGCATAAATACAAAGCCTAATCCAATTGCAAGTGCGCAAAAAATGGATGCCTTAACAATACTATTAATCGACATTTAAAAATTTAAAAATTTGACGACCGAACAAATTATGTTTACTTGTGATACCATCCTCATCTGCTTCAAGCGATATAATATTTTTAAAAACATTTAGGTTGGTATCTAGCTGTTTAATCGAATTTAGAGCTAGCGCTTCTTTTGAAGATGGTAAAGAAGAGTTTTGTCTTTCAAAAGGGATATATGTAGAAGTGATTATATGCTCTAATTCAAGTAAAATATTTTTATCTATACCATTCACCTTTCTTGAAAATTTTTTCATTATATCTCTGCTGTAATATGAGTAGTTAACTGCTAAACCTTCTTTTTTCTTTATTGGCTGATAACCGCCTTTGAAAATTTGCAACTTGCCTATGTCAGTGAAAAATGCTCCTAAAAGCATCAAATCTTTATCCAGTTTATAATGGTCTGATAGAAAATTAGCAATTTTAACAAATGAAAGAACATGCTCTAAATAACCGGACATATAATTATGATTTTTACTTATAGTGCTTGGAAAATACAAAACCCTCTTCTTATAAAAATTATATGTCAACACTGTCATTTTTCTTAATTTTAAATTCTTAATTTCTTTAAAATATTTTGACAAATCTTTCCACATGATTTTGGGATCTGCTTTAGCTGATGGAATTATTAAAGACGGGTCAAATCCAAATCTTGCATATCCCTGAACGGTTGCTTTATTAATTCTATCAATAATCAAATATTTTTTGTTCTGATATATTTCCATTTTCCCTTTTAAAGCAACAGCATCACCACTATTAAACTTCAATTCAAATTCATTAATTTTATTCCATATCTTAGCGCTTATTTTACCAGTCTTATCTCTTAAGACTAAATCTAGATATGGATCGCCATTTTTAGAATGACGTAAGTTTTTTTCAACACAAAGGAAAAATCCTTGTATGGTTTTGCCCTCTTTCAGTCCAGAAATATTTACTATATTTTTCATTCTATTAAAATTATATTTATTATCTATAAATTTATGTATTAAGTGTTATGAATATCGAAGTAAAAAAAATAAATATTCACAAGAAAAAAAATCTAAAATTAATTGAAAATATTTTAAGAAATTGGTTTGCAAATCCTAAAAATCTAAACTTCAGTGAACCGCATATCAAATATCCGTTCAGATTTAAAAAATGGATAAAAAAATTTTACCAACTTGATAGATTTCAAGGTTTTTTTTTAATTAAAAAAGATTGGATAATATCTTTTATTATAATTGAACATTTATCTCAGAAAAAGATTGAGATAAAACACACATCTTGTCAGCCGAACTATAATGAAAGAGGAGAAAATTTAATTTACTTCATAAACTATTTATTAATAAAATTTAATAAGAAATCTTTAGATCAAATAATTATTAAAGTAGTTAAAAATGACGACATTTTGACTGAAGGATTATTAGAAAATGGTTTTACAAGAAAAGAAGGGGATAGTTTGATTGATCAATATTACAAAAGATTATAAATGGCTATGATTTTATAATCTTTTAGATCTCGAAATTTTTTTAAAATCAACATTCTTAAAAAAAAATTTGTATTCTTCAAGAATTTTACTCCCATAAATAAGCTTCCAATCTTTATGTAAAGCAATTTCTGTTGATTGAGGCGGTGTAATGCTAAATTCAATAGAATATAAATCTTCATCACTGCCAGGTAAATAAATGTTTCTAGCATAATGGAAATTGTCAATTAGATTAATATGAGGAGTTAAATCAATGAATGATTTCAAGCCATTGGCTTGATTTGTAATCTTTGCAGTAATATTCAGGTAAGGAATAAAACCGCCAGGAACAGCGCCTGAAGGAATATTTTCAACATCCCAATTTACTCTAGCCTCGATATGAACATTGGTTTCATTCTCTTCTAAATGTAAAGATTTAGGATGAATTTCATCTTTTATTGCACCTTCAAAAATAAATACTATACCAGGGTCAACGACTTCTTTGCCTATAATTAATTCAGGGATATCAGAAAAAAATAAAAAAATCGAAAGAAATAAATTCATGATAAGTAATTACTTCATCGGTTTAACAAAAAGTTGATGAACGTGTCTAACAACTATATAACCATGCTTTTTGGCAATTTCGTCTTGGAGATTTTCAAGCTGTTCATTGTAAAATTCAATTATGTCTCCAGTTTCCAAGCATATCATATGATCATGATGATGGGAATCTATTTTGTTTTCATATTTAGATGGAGCATCTCCAATGTCTAACTTTCTTACTAAATTGTTTTTAACTAAAACATCTATTGTTCGATAAACAGTTGCCCTTGATACATTAATATTTTTTTTTCTTAATGATAAAAATATATCTTCAGCTTCTCTGTGGTCATCAGATGAAGTAATTTCATCCCATATAGATTTTCTTTGCTCTGTAAACCTTAAACCTTCTTTTTTCAGAGCTTCCAAAAGTAATTCAATGTTTTCCATAATTATAAAACTATACTTTTACCTTAGTAAATTTGTAAATGTTTTTTTCTACGCAGCATCAATTTTTTTTAAATTTGCAAATTTCACAACTAATTTCTTTTTCAAACCATCTTTAAACTCAATTCCAACTCTTTGATTTTCGCCTTGACCACTAATAGCCATAACTTTTCCAATTCCAAATATTGCATGCTCAACGCTATCACCAACCTTAAAATCATCAAAAATTACCACAGTTCTTCTTAGGGCGGTCTTGGTATGTTTACCAGGTTTTCCGCCAATCACTCTTCTTGTTAAAGCAGATGTGAAAGAGATTTTTTCTAATTTTTCTTTGGGAATTTCTTTAATAAATCTAGATGGTATACCAAATAAATCATCGGAACCCATTCTTCTTCTTTGCAACGCATAGAGGAGATAAACCTTCTCCATTGCTCTAGTCAAAGCAACGTAAAATAACCTTCTCTCCTCTTCAAGTTTTTCTTTATAGTCCAATGAGCTGTATAGTGGAAAAAG
>CENX01000028.1_pt1 | contig 11248 bp, 5 predicted proteins | sample 361321 | NCBI WGS metagenome assembly CENX01 (sample SAMEA2619678, study PRJEB7988) | marine metagenome | isolation source: saline water (ENVO:00002010), including | reverse complement strand
GGAGATGCTACAGGTGGAGGCAGCTGGCAGGAAGATACCGGTGGTCCTGAGGGCACCGATCACTGGCGCCACTCCGCCCCGGGAGCTGATTACCCGTCAGGTGCGCACGACCGCTTGGTGAATGCATTCTTCTCGCAGACCCAACAATGCGGCGCACAAGGACAACTCGATCCAGGGCTCAGTCAAGCCTACCAAATCTACATTTGCCGAAACATCTTCTTTGCAGGGGAATTCATTTCCACCCAGTTTTATGCGCAAACATGGGGTTCACTGGCTGCGGGTGACAACGTCGCCTTCGAACTCTGGAGAGGCTCTGGAAACTACAACAACAAAATGGAATCATTGGTCTGGAATTTCTCCAATGGCGCACCAAGTCCTGCGTCAGGTCAGTGGACCAACATCTCGTGGGACCCTCAAACCGACTGGGCTCAAATTCCGGGTCTGTCCAATCCGGACCTGTTCCTTGGCGGAAACTCATATTCCATCGGCCTCTTGTTCCATTCGGACAACAGCGGGGCTTCAGAAGGCATGCACGTTGATGACTTCATCCAGTTTGGTGTTTCGAAGGTGGCTGATTACACCCTCGACGTGGACTGCGACAATCCAGAGGCAGGATTCTCATCTCCACCTTCAAACACGATTGCACTGCATTGTCTTGTTACCAACAACGGGTACTCAGGTGCAACTGTTTCTGTCTACTCAAACGTAACCAACCTGACTTGGATGGATCCAGCCTTCCCTTCGATTCGAATCGAAACCTCCAATCCCAACGACTTCTTCTCCCCCGTAATCATCCCAAGCATAGGTGCTGGACAGACCGTCGATGTTTACGTTAACATTAGCATCCCCGCAGGAGCGGAAGTCCAACAACAAACCTGGCAGGTCTGGTTCCAGGACAGCGGCGGTACAAATTCAGGTGAAAAAGGTCGTGTGTCAATGAACCTCGCAGTCACTGAACAATTTGGCGTATCGCTTACATCACAGACGCCGCTTCTTGCTGATACGCTCATGCCAAGCGAGTCAGGCCTCATTCCAGTGCGACTCCAGAATGTTGGAAACCGTGATGCAGCATACAATCTCGTCACAACTTTTTCAGAGGACGGATGGAATGCAGTTGTCGAGGATGAAACAGGCGTTTCCGTGCCGAACCCGATTGTTCTGGGGAAGGCCGAAGTTACGAACTTATTCCTGAATGTCACCGCAGACAGTCTTGCAACACCGGGTGTTGTGTCGTTCAACCTCCGAGCAACGTGCCCATCCTGTGGTACGTCCCTGTTCGGTGCTGACATTCTTGGCCGGAACATCGAGGTTCCAATCTTGCGTCAGGCATCAATATCTGCCGATCAAAACACCTACCAAAGTGCAGCAGATGGCGTGCCTGAGACCGTTTACATGTCTCTGTTCAATCTCGGAAACGATGACGAGCAGTATGCTTTGTCACTCGGCGGACCTCACCAGTACATACTGGGAGCTCAACTTGCGGGAGAAACGACGGCAATCCTGGATGCTTGGGATGGTGAAACGACCCTCATTTTGACGCTTCCCATGCCAGTGGGATTGTCCCCTGCGCCTTATTACGTGGATGTGACTGCAACCAACGTCGATGACTCCTCCGTGTCTGCTACGTACAGAATCAACGTCGAAATCCTCGACACCGCCGCTGTTGGTGTATCGGATGAATCCTCAGATCAGTCGTTCTTGCCCGGTTCAATGGACACGACCGACCGCTCGTTTGAGATTACAAATTATGGGAACAGTGAAGATCGGTTCACCATAACCCTCGACATTCCAGAAGGGATGGTTGCCGAGCTTATCGATCCTGTTCCAATCGGCGGCGTTGCGACCACTCCAGTCATTCAAACAGGTGAGTCTTGGGAAGCCAAAGTCCGTTTCCGATTCCTCACAGGAGCTGACGGTTCTCGAACGCTTGGATTGACCGCAACATCGGTAAACGATCCTACAATTTCTGACACTGGGGAAGCAACGTATCTCGTCGGTCGCCAGGGAACCATCGATCTTACACCACCGGCTGCGATCCCAATCGACGAACCCAATCTTATCTACACCATGGATATTGAAGTCAAAAACAAACTCAATCCGCTTGTCTATCCCTCACAAACGATCTCCATGGATAAGGTCGATGGAGAATGGTCGAGTTACATCAGTGTCCGAATCGACAACAGTGATCGCAGTTTTTCGCTGGAGTCCGATATGTCTCGCATCGTTACCGTTGAGGTTCAGGTCGGTGAAGCAACGCTCATCAACCTCCCCTCCGATACCCTCACTGTAAACTTCACAGTCTATGCAACATCTTTGACGGTTGCAGATTCGCCAACTGCTAAGTTGACTGTCGTGCTTCAGAAACAATCGGCTGATACCGGCGATGGAGACGATGCATCGTCTGAGGATGATGGACAACTCGTAAGAAACATCGTACTTTGGTCAGGATTCCTAATCGTCGTCGGTGTGCTTGGATTCATCACGTTCAAGATTCTTACAACCATCGACAAAGAAGACGAACTCGATGACTGGGATGATATGATGTACCAAGATTCCTTGACTGCAACATACGGTGCAGTTGCTGCTGCACCAACCGTACCAATGTCTGCACCACCGAGTTCAGAACCGACTGCAGTGCCTGATGCGGCTCCTCCAGCCGCTCCTGCTCCTGCCACTGGCCCGCCGCTCCCTCCAGAGGGCCTCCCTGATGGTTGGACCATGGACCAATGGGAGCATTACGGTCAACAATATCTCGATGGTCAGTTGTAAACGGGCCAATCGTAGGGTTCAAGACCCACAGCATCTCGCAACAACCGAAGGTGAACAACATGTATGGAAACGGACAAGCACCAATCTTCATTCTCAAAGAAGGAACGCAACGAACGCGCGGGCGCAGTGCTCAATCAAACAACATTGCTGCAGCAAAGGCAGTTGCTGATTCCGTTCGCTCAACGCTCGGCCCGAAGGGCATGGATAAGATGTTGGTCGATTCAATGGGCGATGTTGTCATTACAAACGATGGAGCAACCATCCTCAAAGAGATGGACATCGAACATCCGGCTGCAAAAATGATTATTGAAGTAGCCAAAACGCAGGAACAGCACTGCTATGATGGAACAACCTCAGCGGTCGTACTTTCTGGTGAACTGCTCAAGCGATCTGAAGATTTAATTGAACAAAACGTCCACCCAACCGTTATCTGCGAAGGATTCCGTTTGGCAGCAGAAAAGGCAATTTCACTTCTTGAAGGCCATGGAATTTCCACCGAAGGGAACGATGAAGTCCTCCTTGAAGTTGCGAAAACATCCCTGACTGGAAAATCAGCCGGCGCTGTGAAGGCCTTCATGGCAGACATCTGTGTTCGTGCAGTAAATGCCGTTGGTGTAATCGACGAAGGCGAGCGACTCGTTGACTTGAGCGATATCAAGGTTGAAAAGCGCCAAGGCGGCTCGATCAAAGACTCCTCCCTCATCGATGGGATTCTCCTCGATAAGGAGCGAGTTCATGCAGGAATGCCACGGAGCATTAACGACGCAAAAATTGCACTCGTGAACTCCGCTGTTGAAGTAAAAAAGACGGAAGTTGATGCGAAAATTCAGATAACAGATCCGAACCAACTCGCGTCCTTCCTTGCTGAAGAAGAGAATTACATCCGTGGTCTTGTCGACAAAATTACAGCATCCGGTGCAAACGTTTTGGTATGCCAGAAAGGAATCGACGAACTGGCTCAACATTATCTCAGCAAGGCCGGTGTGTTCGCAATCCGTCGTGCGAAAAAGTCCGACATGGAAGCACTTTCCAAAGCAACAGGTGGCCGTATCGTCACCAACATGGATGACCTCTCAGGAGACGATCTAGGACAGGCTGCCCGCGTTGAAGAGCGCAAGATTGGAGAAAGCGACATGACCTTCATTACCGGTTGCCCAGAAGCCAAGTCAGTTTCCGTACTGCTTCGTGGTGGAACCGAGCACGTTGTTGATGAGATTCGACGTGCGTTCGATGACGCTGTCGGCGTCGTTTCTGTTGCTTGGGAAGACGGGGCAGTTCTCACCGGTGGAGGAAGTGTCCTAGCAGCACTAAGCAGAGATCTTCGGACCTATGCTGAAACCATTGGCGGGCGTGAACAAATGGCAATTGAGGCCTTTGCTTCGGCCCTGGAAATCATTCCTCGTACACTCGCTGAAAACGCTGGACTCGATCCTGTAACAACAATCATCGCTCTTCGAAAGGCCCATGCTGATGGTGCTTCGCATGCAGGAATCAACGTCTACGAAGGCGGCGTGGTTGACATGCAAGCTGGAAACGTCCTCGAGCCTCTTCGAGTGGTTGAGCAAGCTATTCAATCTGCAACCGAAACAGCGATCATGATTCTTCGAATCGACGACGTTATCTCCTCCAAGGGCGTAAGCATGGCAGATGGATTTGGCGGCGAAGATGACTTCCATATGTGAGTTGTTTGAAACAAATTGTAACAAAACCAACCATGGTTGCGTGGCAAGGTTGAAAGGCCGATGTATGGTGGCAAAATTGTCCGCGAAGCGGACGCTTTGGAGGTCATGAAATGACAGTCGTTGCAAAAGTCTGGATTGATGAAGATTGCATTACTTGCGATGCGTGTCAAGACATCGCACCAGAAGTGTTTGAAGTTACGGATGAAACATCGCAGATTCTTGCTGCAGTACGTCTCGACGGAGGGTTTGATCGAAACGAGGGAATGAGCCCACTTTCCGGCGATTTTGGAACGCAATACGCTGAGATCATCCTCGAAGCTGCTGAGGCCTGCCCTGTTGAAGTTATCAAATTCGAACTTGTTTCAGACGGTGCTGAGACTGAAGTGGCTGCCGAAGCACCGGCAGTTGAGGCAGCTGCCGAAGCCGCTCCCGCTGCAATTGCAGTTAGTGGCGCTGCTTCGGAAGAACTCACTGCTGTAATGGGTGGTGACCGCTCACTGACCATTCTCTTCGGTTCTCAAACAGGCAACGCCGCAGGTCTTGCCGAGAAAACTGCAAAGATGGCATCCAACTACGGACTTGAAGCAAGCGTTGTTGACATGGACGGCTACGACAAATCAAATCTTGCAAACATCAAACGTCTTCTCGTCATCACATCAACTTGGGGCGAAGGAGAAATGCCGGACAATGCTGAAGCTCTTTGGCAATCTGTTCAATCCGATGCACCTGCACTTGCATCCATGCACTATTCCGTGTGTGCAATCGGTGATACCTCCTATGACGAGTTCTGCAAGGCAGGACACGATTGGGATGGAAAACTCTCTGGCCTTGGTGCAACAAGCGTTCAAGAAATTCAACTCTGCGATGTTGACTTTGAACCACCGTGGATTGAATGGGTACAGGAAGCACTTCCACGCATTGCTTGTGTTGACGACTCAGGCACCTTGCAAATCGAACTTATCGAGGAAATGAAAGCATACGGCACCTCCGACGATGATGATATCATCGAGGGCGATTATGCCCCTGGGATTATTGATTCGACCGAGATTGCGGTTGAACTGGAACTGTTCCGTTACTGTCCTGCTCAAGGCGAGCGAGGTTGGGACGTTGTGGCAGTCGCAGTTCCTGCCTCTGCATCACTCGAGGATTTGTTTACAACCTTCCAAAGGGACGTAGATGGAAGCTTTGCCTTCCGTCGAGGCGCTCTTGGAGCTACATCAACAACAGGCGTCCGAGTCAACGGGCGCGTCGTACTTTCCGATGTTGCCCGAGTCGGCGATCTTGTTTCAAACGGCCGTTTGAAAGTGGAACCGCTTCCAGGGTACCCCGTTATTCGAGACCTGATTGTCGATACCCGTAAATTCGAAGAAAACCGAAGCAAAACTCAGCCATGGATGCAGGCAGACCCTCGAGAAGGAGAGCGTCTCATCAGTGGACAAGCCGTCGGTGTTCTCGCTTCTGAGACCGCTCTTGCTCTCCATCAAATGAACGCTGTCTCAAGCCATTTGCTCGCACATGGCATGTCCGATACAGTCGATTTCGATCCTGATTATGAAGGACCAGGCATTCATCTCCAGCGTTGGGTACGCATCAACGACCCGCGTACATCGGACAAGCATCGTGCACAACTCATGGCATCCCTGCAAGGCAAAGGAGGCGTCTGGAGCGAAGCAGACCCAGCTTCACTTGCTCGTCATGGTGCAGTGGGTGCACTACTCGCAGATACCCTCAACGATGCACGAAGTCGCCTTCTCACAGAATACAAGAACGCTGGCCGCCATGGACGTCTCGTCAAGTGGTACGGTCGCTCGGTTAAATGGTCAGGTAAACTCAACGAGACGACACTCTATCGACAAGTCCTCGGACCATTGGGATTGGTTTCGAACGTCTTCTCGGGCGTATCCGCACGAATGATGCTTGGATTTACACGCACTGGTGGGCCTCCTATACGAAGTCTCCAAGCACTTCTATTACCTCCTGCTGGTGTCGGAAAGATTCCAAACATGTTCAATAGGAAAGTCGAAGCTCACCACGAAGTTGTCAGCCTTTTCAACGAACTCGATCAACGGTTCTGAGGTGACTGGATGAAGGTAGCATACTATCCAGGAAATGTAGCCCGTGGCGCAATGATGGAAGTTGAAGACTGCATTCAACCGCTTTGCAAAACCTTGGGAATCAACCTGATTGAACTGCCAAAAGCGACCTCGGACGGTGGAAACATCATCCGTCAAGCATCGCCTCGCTTACAACACGCTCTTGCCGCTCGAAACCTCGCTCTTGCCGAACAAAAGGGCTTGGACATCATGACGTCCTGTGCAACCTCGCACAGCATCCACTGCGATACAGCAGCTACAATGGAAGCAGACCCAGTACTGGCTTCACAACTCAACAACCTCATTGCGCGCACCTCGAAAATCGAATATGCTGGAGAATCAAAATCTCGACATCTTTTGCATCTCCTTGTCGAAGAAATTGGCCTTGACAAAGTCAAGGCTGCTGTTGTGAACCCTCTCAGCATGAAGATTGCAGCATACTACGGACCATACATGCAGCGTGAGGGCTTCTGTGGTGAAGATGACCCATTCAATCCGCATTACCTCGAGGATCTCATTACTGCTCTTGGAGGAACACCTGTCGACTATGATGCTCGCTGTCAGAGTGTTGGCTCTCCGAGTCTCCTTACCAACGAAAAAACCGCTTTGCGCATGACCGCCTCGGTTCTTTCAGAAGCCAAAGCGAACGGCGCACAACTGGTTGTAAGTGCGTGCACCATTTCTCACTCCAACCTTGATTCTTATCAGGTCAAGGCTGGTAAAGTTACAGGGAAAGACACATCCGTCCCTGTGATTCATCTCGCTGAATTGGTGGCTTTCGCTTTGGGTCATTTCCCAGACCGCTTAGCACAATTACGAACGCGTGCAAGAATCATTGGCGGTTGATGTCTCTTCCATCAAGAATCGGGCTCCAAGGATCGGCCGCATCCTCGCCAAAATCAAACAAACTTTTCTGCGAACGAGAGCGAGTGTGCAACGTTGGGGTTTTCGGGGAGTCGTTTGATGAAGTCTCCGTATTTTTTTCTGAAGCCTCGGCCTTTGTTTCCTTTTCTATAGATTTTAGGCGCAGGCGTTCATCCTTCAAAAATTCCAATGCAGGTGTGCTTGAATCGTCATCAACAATCTCAAATTCCAGCAAGTTTCCTTCCTTCCGAACTTCATACGAACCGACCGGGATTTCTAAACGCATCCGGGCGAGGACATTGTGCATTCGCTTCTCACGATTTCTCGAGGCGTGAAGAACATAAACGTCACGTGTGTCGTTAGCGACCAACACGTGAACAGACCCACTCTGCTCGCGTGCCGTCCGACCTCTTCGTTGAATTGCTCGGATTGCACTCGGAACAGGCTCGTAAAAGAGAACCATGGATGCAGAAGGTACATCCAGCCCCTCTTCGCCAACAGAGGTCGCAACAAGGACGTTCATCTCTCCGTTTCGAAAACGTTCCAATTGCTTGAGCTGCTGTTTCTGCGTCATCCCTTCCTTTTTGCCGCGTTTGCTTTGCCCAATAAATCGATCAACAATCGCACCAGGAATTTGGTTTAAATCTTCCACAAGATGTTCAACAGTATCTCGATACTCACTGAAAATAAGGATGCGTTCGTTTGGGTTTTTTTTCAAATGCTCTTCGACAAGTTGCCGCACAATACCTGCTTTAGGATGGCATTCCTGCAATGTTTGAACAGCTTGACGGAAGTTGTGAACGACTTGTTTCTTGAGAAACCGACTGGTTGAACGCTCTCCATCACGAAGTTGTTCATCTGCCCGCTGCAAATACGATCGAGCCGAGCGCAAACCCTGGGTCTTTAGCAAGTCGAGCAGCATGTGCATCCTTCGAATGTCTGAAATCCGACGGGCTGCATCGTATCCTCTAGGGTCTCTCCGGGAAATTGCAATGCTCGCTCGCTGAGCCGCTTCCTCAATGAGTCCAGCTGTGAGGTGCTCGGTAGGGGCAAGAAATCCCTGCCGCTTTAATGCATCCGTTTCTTGAAACTGATCGGCTTCCAAGGGTTCCAACAACGCCAGAGTCGTCTCATCGAGCATAACTCGAATCGTGGCGATGTTCATGTCAACGGCATAGGGCTTGAGAAGGTCATCCTCGCGCTTTGCAACATAGATTCGTTTGACATCCAGTCTGTCTCTCAATTGCTCGATCGATTTCTGAGTTGAGCCAGGACTTGCAGTTGCAGCAACCAACCAAGGAGCTGCAGCCTGCGATTTGTATCGTTCGGCCACTTGGGCCGTGGCGTGGTTGCCTTTGGCATGATGCGCTTCGTCGATAATAAGGAGGCCAACACTCTCAAGATGAATCAATCCAGAATCAACATCGTTGCGGATCACTTGAGGAGTAGCGATGATGATGATGGCTCTGTCCCAAATTTCCCCGCGTTTGGCAGGTCGGTCGCTGCCTGTGTATGTTCGGACAACTCCGGGATCGATTTTGATGCGTTCAAGAATCATTCGTCGCTGCTGCTCGACCAATCCGACAGTTGGCGCAGTGATGATGATTTTTTCAATTCCGGAGTCGAGAGCATCGGCGATGCAATTCCACTGGACAGCAGTTTTTCCGAACCCTGTCGGCATCACCAACAGGGTTGAACAGCGGATACAGGCCTGCGTTGCAGCGATTTGGTAGCCTCTGGCATCAATACCATCTTGCAGGAACGGGTGGCGCAAGACAGGCATGTTCCAACGAAAAAGTCGAGGGTTCAAAAGGATGATGTGCAAGGGCTGAAACGAGCCGACGTCGTTGTATTTCTAAGGGTTGAAACACCGAACTACTGATATAGGGGTGGAAAGTCGGAAGGTTGCTCTAAGGGTGAGCAGCCAGACACGTTGGGCAATCCGGAAGGAACCCGTTGGCACCGTTTCCCGGTCGTGGAAATGGGCTCTGTGTCACGGCTACTCACGGCCTGAAGAGTCCTCGCACGCTCCACGGAGCCTCTGTGTTGTAGAAAAATGGAGGAGCCCAAAATGGCAAAAAGAAACCACCCACGTCGAGGTAGCATGGCGTTCAGCCCGCGAAAGCGGGCTAACCGACCTTTTGGTCACGTCAAGTCATGGCCGACCAGTGACGCAAGCGAAGTACGTATGCAAGGATTTGCAGGTTGGAAGGCAGGAATGACTCACGTTCTAGCTCGAGACCTCAACCCACGATCAACAAGTGCCGGCCAGGAGATACGAATCCCTGTGACCGTCGTCGAGGTGCCAAAGATGCGCATCCTCGGTGTTCGTGGATACCGAATGACACCTTATGGCAAGCAGGCTGCAGGTGAAGTTTGGGTCGACGCTGAAACACTCACAGAATCCTTCCCAGAGATCTTCGATCGTGTATCAAACCGAAAGAATCACGACGCAGACAAACATTTTGACAATCTCGGAAAGCAAGACCTTTGCGAAATACGTCTTATCGTGGCGACACAACCATCCAACGTTTCAGGATCACCCTCAAAGGTCCCTGAAGTCATGGAGGTTGGCCTTGATGGCGGTGCATCCAGCGATCAACTCGCTTTTGCGAAAGAACGTCTCGGTGACGAGGTTTCCTTTACCGATGCGTTTGACGAAGGCGCAATGACGGACATCGTTGCAGTTACGAAGGGCTACGGATGGCAAGGTGTTATCCGACGATTTGGTGGAAAACTTCAATCCCACAAGAACTCCAAGAAGCGCCGACAACACGGTAACATGGGTGACTTTGGTACGGGATACGTCCGCAAGACCATCCGTCAAGGTGGACAAACTGGATACCACCAGCGAACGGAGTTTAACAAGCGTGTTCTCCGTGTTGCAAATCCTGAAGAGCACTCGATTACGCCTTCAGGTGGATTCCTCCACTATGGTGAAGTCAATTCCGATTACATTCTCATCAAAGGTAGCGTCCCAGGGCCTGCAAAGCGATTGATTCGGTTCCGTGATGCAATGCGCTCCAACGAAGAGCCACAGCCGTACGAAATCACCTATGTAAGTACACGCAGCAAGCAGGGGGCCTGAACATGAAGGTCGCAGTCAAGAACATCAGCAACAACATCACGCAAGATGAGATGGATGCTGGTCGTCTTCAGAGTGTTTTCGACATTACCGTCGAAGATGGCTCCAAGGTTTCGCTTCCTGATTCCTTTAGTCAATCTGTGCGAGAAGACCTCGTTCGTGATGCAATCGCATCCAGCCGAGCAAACCGTCGACAAGCCTACGGATCTCGCCGACACGTCGGAAAGCGCCGGCCTATGGCAGGTATGAAGCATTCCGTCGAATGGTGGGGTAAGGGTCGAGGTGTCTCTCGTATCATGCGTCGAACAGGACAACGCCGTGGTGCACAAAACCCACACACACTTGGTGGTCGCCGTGCTCATGGACCAAAGGTCGAAAAGGACTGGTCTCGAAAATTCAATACCAAGCAACGCCGTATGGCCCGAGATGCTGCACTTTCAGCAACGGTTGATATGGAACTTGTTATGGCTCGTGGACATCAACTCGACGAGTCCGTTGAACACCTTCCAATCGTGCTTGGTAACTACACCGAAACCATCGATGGCAAGACCGAGGAATACAACATTGAGGCTTTCAACCATGGTTCAGCAACCCGAAAAGTCCTCGCCATCTTCAACGAACTAGGACTTGGGCACGACCTCGATCGTGCACGCTCCAACCGAAAGATCCGAGCCGGTAAGGCGACCATGCGTGGTCGTGTCCACAAGACACCGAAGTCCGTACTCTTGGTCGTCAAGGAAAAAGCTGGTCTTGCA
>CENX01084495.1_pt1 | contig 11263 bp, 8 predicted proteins | sample 361321 | NCBI WGS metagenome assembly CENX01 (sample SAMEA2619678, study PRJEB7988) | marine metagenome | isolation source: saline water (ENVO:00002010), including | reverse complement strand
GCTTCAATTTGTTTTCCGTCCAATGGTAATTTGTATTTTTTCAATTTCATTAGATCCAAGTTTTTCACGTCAAATGAATTCAGTGTGTAAAGAAATTGCTCACCCGACTTCATATAACCAACCAACGCCAGGAGTCTAATTTTGTGATGATAATCCGCCCCTGTTATCAGCGATTGGACGTCAAGAGATATTTCTGGAATTAGTGTATACTTTCCAACCGTTTTTGGTAAAAGAAATACTTCGCTGGTAAAGTCCTTTCTATTTTTTGAAAATAGGATTAAATTTTCTTCGGTAGCAACCAAAGCCTCAGCATCATAGGGGTGTTTATTTCTTTTTTTAAAATTTTGTTGATTCCCATAATTGAATGAAATTTCTTCAATTTTTTTGAAATTATCCTCGGGGTCTAAAATTAGAATGTTAAGATTTTTTCTATTTCCTTTGTTGTTTCCACTGTCAGAGATGAAAATATAATTCTCATCTTGAGCAATGTCTTCCCAGTCATTATTTTCGGCACCTTCAATTGGGTATTTTAACAAAAGATCACCATGAACAGAAAATTGGTAAAGAGCAGGTTCCCCCCCTGAGTCATTAAAGGTGAGAAAATCTTCATTAAAAAATTCTAGACCGGAAGTTTCGTTAATTTCTTTTGGTAGTGGAGTTTCGAATATTACGGTTTGCGCCAATAGCTTTGATACATTAATTGAAAAATAACTCAATAATAGGAGGATAAAAGTGCAAAAGAATGATTTCAAAAAATACTATTCAGTTTCTATTTTAAAGTTAAGATATTTTTTGCGTCCAATAATACCATTTAGCAAATCAAATGGAAGATCAATTGATTTTTTCACTTCCAAGGTTTTGATGTCTATGGTTCGCTCGCTATAAGGATCAATTTTGAAAATGGTACTGTCTTGATGGAAGGTGTAAGGGCCAGTATATTTAAGATGTAGTGTATTTGCAGAATGATTTTTCAAGGTGACTTTAGCGATCAACTCATCGTTTTTGTAGTTGGGTGTAGAGGCAGTTAGATTGGCCTTAACGATGCTTGAGAGGTGTTCCTCCTCGCCGATCATCAGCTCCTTAAACCATACCATTGTTTTGCCTTCAAATAGTGCTTTTTTGACTTCTTCTTCGCTATTGTTTTTAGACAACACAAAGGTCATGGGTCTATGCCCTCCTTGAGGTATGTTAAAATCCCAAGTGGTTAATTTGTGAATATCTGAGGTTCCTAACATTGTGAGCTTATTTTCTAGTGCGATTTCGATGGCTTCCTCTGAGAACGTACTGAAGTTGACCACTTCAATCCCATGAAGGAGTTTTCTTTCAATTAGTTCTAAATGTATTTGATCGAGCCTTGAGATCCCATCTTTGCGTTGAGCCTCCCAATTGGGGTGATTCCAAAAAACAAATCCATTTTGACGGTTGGCTTCCACAATTCCTGCTAAAGAATCGTCGGGAAAAAGAAGTTTATTGGCATCCTGAATAAAAACTGCATTGAGGTGTCCAGGGGGCATGGATCTGGTAATTTCTGCCCCTCGGATTACAGTAAGTTTTGAATTGTTAGCGGTTCCCTCAGCAATGTCGAAAGAACGATTCCTGTCAGGATTTGGGAGATCGGAACGATGGGGCTGATATTCCAAATGATCGGTAATAGAAATTAGGTCTAATCCTTCTCTTAGAGCTTCTTCTACCCTGATATTGGGCCAAACGGAACCATCTGAAAAGACGGTATGGATATGAAGGTCTGTGCTAAGAATGATTTGCCCCTGAGGGGCAACAAAAAAAGGTTTTTCCTGAGCAAAAGCAAAGACGGATAGTAGCGAAAAAAATAGAGGGATCGCTTTTTCAGTTTTTTTAATCATAAAATTGTTTTACTAGTTGTTAAAACATTATGGGGTGTTTGCATTGAAGTGGCTATAACCTCTTTGTAGTCGTCTTACATTTCTTATGAAAAAGAATCAGTAATTTTCTTCTTTTTACAATAACTCTCAAATACTTAATTTAAAAGATACTCAATCTTTTTTAGAATGCCGGCTTTGTTGACTTAACAAACCTTGGAATAATCGATATCAATTTTCAGTTTTTTATTTTTAACCAAATCAATATAAAAATAGTTCACTAAAAATAAAATGAATATAAACTTTATGATTTATTGTCAATAATAGAGCGGGTTATTAACGGCCAAAATCATCTTGAAGCCTAACGATGTCTTCTTCATTGGATGGGTTTTTCGGGTCTGTATGTTGCCAAATTTCTGCGACTAATGCTTGTTTTTCAAGTCCTATCAATCTGTGACGTTCACCTTGTTTGAGTCTTACTTGATCTCCCTCATTAAGTGCAGTGAATGGTTTTTGATCATCGTCATTGGATCTGATAATGCCTACCGTTCCTTTGTAAACACGCCATATTTCTGCTCGGCGGTGGTGGTATTGCCACGATAATCTTGCCTTGGGATTCACAACTAGGATTTTGGGACTGAGCTTTCCTCCAATTTTTAGTTTGTCAATTGCAATACCTTCAAAAAACTGATCGGAAAATTTCTGGGCTTGTTTTTCCTGAATAACCAAGAATCCTCCCCAGGGCCTATCAAAATCATAATTTGTGATTCTGTAACCAAAGGATTCAATTTCTTCTTTTACTTGAATGTATTTTTCTGATTGATTCATGGTATAAATATAAAACAGGAACAGTATTAATAGATACTGTTCCTGGTGTAGTAAAAGTTATAATAGATTATTAAATCGGAAGTCCCCAACCCTGGCGGTATTCTTTACTTACAAATGCGTTGGCCTCTTCTAAGTTCGTAATTTTCATATTTGGGCCATCCCACAGTAGTTTCTTTCTCCCGAAGTACTTCATTATTTTTCTTCCGTTTCCTCTGGTTCCCACTTCCTTTCTAAAATCACGACTTCTAAGCGCAAGGTTCCCCATGATTACCGTTTCTGTAAAAGGTCCAGAATAGTCGAAGGAGGAGGTTAGGTTTTTATGTTCGGTACTTCCAAATCCAGCTTTACAGGCTTCAGTCCAAGTCGAGGCGTGTACATCATTTACATTGGGTTGATTACTGGTGTCATATACCACAGGCTCCTCTCCTTTAATGTATAGGGTAGGATTGTTGGCATAAATTTCTGCTGTAATAACCCCTTTAGTACCCAGCATCATAATTCCACTGGAATTACCCATATCAAAATCCATGATGAATTCGTCATGGATTTCTTCTGGAATTGTTGGAGTAAGTCCTCCATCCATCCAGATTAATTTGATACCGTTTTTGTTATGTGGAGAATTTTTGTAGTCCAATGTTACCATTGATGAAATTGGACATCCCTCCGGTGTGTACTCAGGAGTCCACATTTTCTTAAATACATTTGTTGCGGTACACTCTACACTACTTGGGTATCCTAATTTAAGCACCTTGTATGGAGCATCAAGTGTATGACACCCAATGTCTCCTAAAGCACCTGTTCCGTATTCCCAAAAACCTCTCCAGTCGAAGGTATGAAGTCCAGGGGAATAGGGTTTAGACTTAGCAGTTCCCAACCATAGATCCCAATTCAAATTTTTGGGCTTTTTGGTTGTATTTGGCCCAGGGTGATTTATTCCTTGAGGCCATACTGGTCGATTTGTCCAAGCGTAAATGGTATGGACTTTTCCGATTTTGTTTTGATCGACCCACTCTTTAATTTTGGGCACTCCAATACTGGAACCCCCTTGATTACCCATTTGGGTAACAATTTTATTTTTCTCCGCAGTTTGTGCCAAAAGTCTTGCCTCAGCGATTGTATGTGTGAGAGGTTTTTGTACATAAACATGTATCCCTCTGTTCATACAATCATAAGCTATTTTGGCATGGTTGTGGTCGGGGGTAGAAATGGTGAGGGCATCAATGTCTTTTTCTTTGTCTAACATTTCTCTGTAGTCAACATACTTGTTGGCGCTAATGTGAGCCTCATAGGAGCTTTTAGCGACATCGGGATCTACATCGCAAAGGGCAACTACCTTATTTTTACCACTTTGGTAGGCATTACTGATATCAGAAGTTCCTTTCCCTCCTGAACCTACTGCTGCTAAAGCCAGTTGATCGCTGGGAGCAGTGAAACCTACTCCACCCAAAACATTGCGAGGAACAATGAATACTCCAGTTCCCATTACTCCAGTTTTCTTGATGAAATTTCTACGTGATTTGGATTCTTTTCTGTTCATATTTAAGTGTTTGGTTTTTTTATAAAAATAGTTAAGTTTTTTTATTTAAAATTTATTGATATTCAAATTTATGACTTTATATGAATTACATACAAGAATCATATGGATTGGGAGTTTAGATATACTAAATAAAATTCAAATCTTTAATAATTATAATTTTATATTACCAATAGCAATTGTTTTTATCAAAGAGAAATGTCCCTTTTCCATGGGAGGAAATCAAATTGTCTGTTTTTTGAAGCTTTAGTGGTTTTCTCACCACTTGCAACTTGTATGATAAATTCAAGCATATTGTCAGATAATTCCTCTAAGGTTTGCTCCCCCTCTATAATAGTACCAGTATTGAAATCAATGATGTCTTTCATTTTTTTATAAACCGCAGTATTTGAAGAAACTTTGATTACCGGGGCAACGGGATTACCCGTAGGAGTTCCAAGTCCAGTAGTAAAAATGATGAGGTTGGCACCTGACCCTGCCATAGCGGTTGTGCTCTCAACATCATTTCCAGGTGTACAAAGTAAATTTAACCCTTCTTTTTTGATGAACTCCCCGTAGTCCAGCACGTCTACAATGGGTGAGCCTCCCCCTTTTTTGGCAGCACCAGCGGATTTCATAGCATCGGTAATGAGTCCGTCCTTGATATTACCTGGGGAGGGATTGGTACTAAAGTCTGTTCCAGAGCCCATGACTTTACTTTCATAAGCTTCCATAAGATGGATAAATTTTTTAGCCTTTGCTTTATCAACACAGCGGTCCACTAACTCCTGCTCTACTCCCCTTAGTTCGGGAAACTCTGAAAGAAGGGCACTTCCACCCTGTGCAACTAGTTTGTCTATCGAAGCCCCCAGAGTAGGGTTGGCAGAAATACCAGAAAAACCATCAGAACCGCCGCATTCCAAACCTATGTTGAGCTTAGATAGGGGTGTTTTTTGTCTTTTGATTTGATTGGCTTTAATAATCTCAACCACTGATTCTTTGATGATTTTTTGAATCAGATTTCCACCGTTTCCTACCATTTGCTGATCAAATATCAGTAAGGGTTTGTCAAAGTTTTTGTTTATACATTTTAGCTGATCTAAGAAAAGGTCGACTTGGAGGTTTTGGCAGCCCAAGCTCAATACAGTGGCTCCAACTACATTGGGATTGTTTACATAACCCGCTAATAGTCTACCTAAAGTTGTCGAATCGGATCTTGTCTCTCCACATCCAGAATGATGAGTGATGAATCTTATTTCAACATTAGGAAAGGGATTGACAGTTTTCACCGTTTTTTCAGTTTCAGTTTTTCCTTGTACTAAAGTTCTTAGAAAATGTTGGTGTTTATATAATTTATCTGGATAGAATTCTCTTTCGAATACGGTTTTGAGGATTTCCACATTTCTATTTTCACAAAAAACCAAAGGAAAAAAAAGCCATATGTTTTGGGTACCTGTTGATCCGTCCTTACGAGGGTATCCCATAAAATATCTTTCTTTTTTTGGTGGGCTCAGGGTTCCTTTTTTCCCCACATTTTCAAAGCTGATGTTTTCATTGAATGCATTGTCCATATTTTCTGTTGATACGGCCGCTCCTTTGGGAATATCTTTATTGGCAATGCCCACTTTGACCCCATACATGAATAAAGGTTCTCCCTTTTTCAAAACTTGTGAGGTGAATTTATGTTTCTGTTTTACTTCCTCGCAAAGGATGATTTTGTGACCCTCTACTGATACAGTTTCCCCCATTTTAAGATTTTCAAGGGCAACAACAAGGTTATCGTTTGGGTTTATTTTAATGACTTTATTCATGACAATAATCGTTGGTAAACATAATAGGATTCACTAATTTTCTTATTTGAGGCAATGGAGTTGAGTGCTTGATTAAGCGTTTTTTTCAGCGGAGTAATTTCAGCCAAGTTTTGGTCCCACAATCCCCTATTTGATAAGGTTTTTTCCACTACTTTTTCAATATCATTTTCTTTCCAAATCTCTTCAAATAAAGAGATATTTTGTGGATCGTCTTGAATTGGATAGGGGTGTTTGGACACCTCTTTTCCATAGAAGTAGATTAGCGCTCCAAAAGCAAAAGTTAAATTTTTTGGGACTTTTCCTTCTTTATGGTAGAAAGAAAGTAAACTAGGCAGAACCCTTACTTTGAATTTGGAAATTGAATTGAGGGAGATGGATTCCAATTGGTGGATAATAAAAGGGTTGGAAAAACGCTCTAAAACAGACTTGGCATAATTTTCCAATTCTTTCTTATCAAAGGCTATGCTGGGAATGATCTCTTCAAATAAGGTTTGACTGAGGAAATTTTTAAGAAAATCATCTTTTAGTGTTTCTGTAACGGTATGGGTGCCGTGAAGCAGACCGACAGGTACTATGGTCGTGTGACTCCCGTTGAGTATCCTTACCTTTCGGGTTCTGTAGATGCCTATATCAGGAACCACTCTTACATTGATATTCTCCAATTGATCAACAGGGAATATTTTTAATAAATCTGTGCTTCCTTCAATTACCCATAGGAAAAAGGGTTCACAGGTGACGATGAGTTTATCATCAAAAGGTAAATCTTTATTGTAAAATTCTAGGTCTTTTTTAGGGAAGCCCGGGACAATCCTATCTACCAGGGTATTATAAAAATAATTTTTTAGAATCCATGACTTGAAGCCTTCTTCTAATTCCCAAATGTCACAAAGTTCGAGTATTATCTCTCGGAGTTTACTGCCATTTTTATCAATTAGTTCGCAAGGAATGATATGTAAAACTTTTGAAGGGTCCCCTTCAAATTTTTGATATCTATGATAAAGTAAGCGTGTGAGTTTACCAGGAAAAGATTGAGGAGGTCTTGCTTCAAAAATATCTGAAGGTTCTCTAGCAATTCCAGCCTCAGTAGTATTGGAAAAAACAAAACTTAAATTTTCGTTTTCTGCGAGTCCCAGGTAATGATCGAATTCTTTATAGGGATTTACCATTTGATCAATACAATTGATTTGTTGCTTTTCTCGGATATTTTTCCCTGCAATCACACCTTCTTGGAAAAGATGGTACTTCCCTGTTTGATTTTTTAGTTGTTCTATCATTCCATTGGGTAAAGGTTGAATTACATCTACTTTTCCATGGAAGGATGTTTTTTCATTTAGGGTCTGAATACAATAGTCAACAAAACCCCTCAAGAAATTACCTTCACCAAATTGAATACTATCGGTTGATATGCTCTTCATTTTTTTATTTCGCTGATTTGTTTATAAAGGTACGAAGATGGACGAATTCATTAACTTTGTAAAAGTACAGAGTTTTATAAATCATTCATAAAAGCCTATGAAATGACTAGTTGATGAATAGAATCATTTTCATTTTTATTTTTTTGATTTCCTGTAGTAAAGAAAAGGAATGCCTTAACATCGAAATTAAAGAGGAATCAGGGGGAAATTATTATTTCTATTTTAGGCTTAATTACCGGACCAATTCACAGTTAAATTTTGTAAGTGGAGTGGGTCTAAATAGCGAATACGCTTCTGGAAAAGTGTCTAAAGAAGTGTATGATGAATACGCCATCGGAGACGAATACTGTTTTTGAGATTTATAAGATTACATTTTGCCTAATTTTGATGCGTTGATTTCAGTAAATTTTTTAAAATTGTTATAAAAGGTAATTCTTGAATCGAAATGAAATTTTTAAAATAAATGATTTATGATTTTTTCAATTAAAACTCTTTAATTGATTTTGGTATCAGCTCATAATTGATTTTCAAATATTTGTATTGAAGTTTAAAGGTGATATTGGGAATTTTTAATTTTTGTATAATTTTATTAGTCAAATATATTTAATTTAATATTCAATTAAATTATTAAAGCTAGAGTTCTAACATTATATTAAATTAATTAATAGAATTTTAAATGAACAATTAATAATTAGTTTCTTTAGATGCTAATCATATATGAATTTAAAAAAATGAAAAATATTTTTAAAAATATTAGAGGAGATTTTTTTGGTGGCTTAACAGCTGGAATAGTAGCACTTCCCTTAGCATTAGCATTTGGGGTTTCGTCCGGTCTAGGAGCCTCAGCAGGACTTTATGGAGCTTTATTTTTGAGTTTTTTTGCCGCCCTTTTAGGTGGGACCAATACACAAATATCTGGACCAACTGCTCCTATGACTGCCTTGAGTATGGTAATTATTTCTTCAATAGTGATTATGAACGACGGGGATGTTTCAAAAGCTTTGCCATTAGTTCTCGGAGTTTTTCTTTTGTCTGGATTGCTTCAAATATTTCAAGGTCTTTTGGGGCTAGGAGTTTATATAAAATATATTCCTTATCCAGTTGTTTCAGGTTTTATGACTGCTATTGGATTAATAATTTTAACTACTCAGACTTTGCCAGTGCTTGGATACTATCCAAAGGAGGATACTGAGCTAGTTAAATCTTTTGAAAAAGAGGCTGAAAATGCAATCCTTATTAAGTCACTTGAGGAAAATTCAAACAACGATCTAATTGATAAGAAAAGTTTTTCAGAGGCTGCTATGAATTCAGAGTCTATTACTGAAATTGATATTCAAAATGAGTCAAAAGTCCAAGCATCAAAGTTTGCCTCGGGCGTCATAGGTTCTCTAAAAGTATTACCAAGGGCAATACAAAATATCGATTTTATTGAACTCCTTTTGGCCCTCGGTACTATATTAATCATATATGGTTTTAAAAGAATCACAACACTTATTCCAAGTACATTAGTTGGGTTAATTATAATGACCTTGGTTGCAATTTTCTTCACCCCAGGCTATAGACCAATTACTGAAATCCCAGGGGGTTTTCCAATGCCACAGTGGGGAATTTTCACTGAGATTAGTATTGTAGATTTGATACCATATTTTTTCACAGCTTTAACTTTATCGTTGTTGGGTACAATCGACTCGCTTTTGACGAGTGTTGTTGCTGATAATTTAACCAAAACAAGACATAAGCCTAACAAGGAATTAATTGGACAAGGTATAGGAAACAGTATATCATCAATTTTTGGAGGATTACCTGGAGCAGGTGCTACAATTAGAACAGTTGTGAATATAAACTCCGGAGGAGTAACCAGAATTTCTGGAATGATCTCTAGTATGGTCCTATTATTTATTATTCTAATATTTAGTTCTGTAGCATCTAAAATTCCCGCAGCTGTTTTGGCAGGGATTCTAGTAACAGTTGGTATAAGTGTAATGGATTATAAGGGATTGAAAGCAATTGCGATTCTACCTAAAGACATCAAATTTAAAGGATTTGGAATTAGCTCTGAGGTTATTATTATGCTTTCTGTGATGATATTAGCAACATTTTGGAATTTAGTTTATGCAGTTGGTATTGGACTTTTAATAGCATGTATTTTCTTTATGAAAAAATCTGGAGATTCAATGTCAGAACTTTCTTTAGCTAAATATGTTTCCAAAGAAAAAATCAATAACAAAATGGAGTTATTAGATATTGATGGAGACGGGATTACAGATATAGCGGTAAAACAAATTGTGGGACCGTTATTTTTTGGCTCATCCGACTTCTTTCAAAAAATGATATCAGATATACCAGATAGTGCATCAATAATTATTTTTAAATTAGATTCAATGAACTATATTGATCAATCTGGCACATATGTTTTCGATGACATTATTAGAAGTCTAATGAGCTCTAATAAAGAAATTTACTATACAGGTCTTCAAAGCCAACCGAAATTAATGTTGGATAAAATGGGACTTTTTGATTCAAATATTAACGTTAATAAAGTTTTTGATGATTACAAAACATGTGTCGAGCAAATAAAAAAGAATTTTTAAAAAATTTATTATGAATAAAAATAAAATTTTATCCAAGGAAGCCCAAAACTCAATTAGTCCAATGGATGCCTACAGACTTTTAGTTGAGGGTAATATGAGATATGTGGGTTCTCAATCTGAGGCTATTGATATAAGCTCTTTACGCAATGATTCTGTAAGTGGTCAAAATCCACATTCAATTGTACTATCATGTATTGATTCTAGAGTAGTAGTGGAGCAGGTTTTTGATCAAGCTTTAGGGGATATTTTTGTTGCTAGGGTCGCTGGGAATTTTGTCAATACTGACATTGTAGCCAGTATGGAATATGCATGTGGAGTTGCCGGCAGCAAACTTATTGTAGTATTGGGTCATGAAGCCTGTGGTGCAGTCAAAGCTGCCTGTGATAAAGTTGAGTTGGGCAATATAACCTCTTTGTTAACTAATATAATGCCTGCTGTGGAAACTGTTAAAGAATCTGCTTCTGTGCCACATGATAGCAGTAACACTCCTTTTGTAAATGCGGCTATTGAAGAAAATGTAAATCAAACGGTTGATCAAATCAGATATTTAAGCCCTATATTAAGTGAATTGGAGGATAAGGGTGAGATTCAAATCAAGGGAGGCGTTTATAAACTTGCCTCAGGAGAAGTAGAATGGTTGTAATATAGAAAAAAAAGAAATATTAATATCTCCTTTTTTTCATCTAAACTTAGGGTCACAAAAAGTTTAGTAATTAATAAGAAACAAATCAATCTTTATAAATTGATTACTTAAATACATAAACTTTTAATTACCCAAGAATATTGGAGACTGTTGTTTATCAGCACCACCATTTGCAGCTTTCACGTTTGCTCCATAAATTATAGCTTCTGATTGAGGATAAGTGTATCTTTTAGATAAAGGGAAATCAAGTGCTCCAGAGTTAGGAAGAGCAGGTGCGTCGAATATTCTATAATAGGGGTATTGATAAACCCCTTCTATTTATCAAAATATATTTAATTAAAAAATAAAATTATTAAAAAATTTCTCGTAATAATTTAGGTTTTCGTTAAATAAAAAAAGATATAATTTATATTTTTTCATTTGTATTAGCTTTTTCTATAAAAAATTCAAATAATGTTAATTTTCTTTAACAGCTAAATAATTTTTAATTTTATTAATTATAAATTAACGTTAGCTCAAAAAAAGGTTAATAGTTTAGTAGTATAATTCAACTAACTATGAGTTATAATTACTTTAACTTTTTGTTCTATTTTTTATTTTTTAATTCATTTGTCCAAGCCCAAA
>CENX01069321.1_pt1 | contig 11263 bp, 11 predicted proteins | sample 361321 | NCBI WGS metagenome assembly CENX01 (sample SAMEA2619678, study PRJEB7988) | marine metagenome | isolation source: saline water (ENVO:00002010), including | reverse complement strand
ATGGTAGAAACGGAATTTTCGCTAGTGCGTTTTAAAGGAGACCAAAACAAAGCTGACCAAGTTTATAAAGGTTTGAGGCCCCTTGCCCCAGAAGATGTTGCCCACGCTATTGCTTTTATGATTCAAGCACCTCCTCATATGAATGTAGCAGATATGCTCCTATTACCCTCACAACAAGCCAGTGCTAGCATAGCTCACAGAGGAAATAATTTATCCTAAGCCTCTAATTAAGAATTTACCTTTTTAAAAAAATTAAAATATTAATATACCTGTAAAATAAGGATATTATCCCTCAAAAATACCGTCAAAGTTAGATTTGGTAGAACCAGGATATGCAAATGCAGTGGCAACTCTATCCTTTAAGGGTAGAGCAAGAAGCCCTGAATCAAATCAAATCAACCTTATCTTTAGATACAATGTTGGCATTTGTTCTATCAAATTTAATTGAGTAAGTCTTTCAAATCGAGGGATAGCCTTTTTTATTTGACTACTAAGATCTTTCAATCCTCTGTATTTACAAACAGCAGAATGCATTTGCAAAGGCTACATCTATAGGGCCACTCAAAAAGAGCAATTGCTCAATGGCTATTCTGATCAATTCTCTGTTTACATTGTTTCAGGATTAGAAGTATAAAAACTGGGAAGTACTCTTTTTTAAAACTTATACATCAATGTAAGTGTATAACTACGTTTTTATTCTCCATACCGTGATACTTAAATTTTTTACTTAAAAGGGTATTCCTTCAGAGAATCATCGGCATAAAACTTACTTCTCTACAACCTTAGGATAAAGAAAATGATTGTAGGGAAATCGGGTCACATGAATTTTTCGAACAGCTTGATAGACCCTTTGTCTAAATATCTCTAAGTTTTCTCTGCTCTTTGCAGAAATGAAAAGCGCATTTCCATTCATACGGTGCATCCATGTTTGTTCCCATTCCTCTATACTAAAATGTTTTTTAGATTTTTGGATGGTCAAATCGGTTTTATCCCATGGTTCTGCATGGTAGGAGTCAATTTTATTAAAGACAATTAGGGTAGGCTTATCTAAACATCCAATTTCTTTCAAAATTTGGTTGACAGAATTAATATGTGTCTCAAAATTTGAATGAGCAATGTCTACTACATGTAAAAGTAAATCAGCCTCTTTCACCTCATCGAGAGTACTTTTAAAAGATTCAACCAGTTGCGTAGGTAATTTTCTGATAAAGCCAACTGTATCACTAAGTAAAAAGGGTAGGTTACCTAATACCACTTTGCGAACGGTCGTATCTAAAGTAGCAAAAAGTTTGTTTTCTGTGAACACTTTACTCTTGGCAATAACGTTCATTAAAGTAGACTTACCTACATTAGTATAACCCACCAAGGCTAACCTCACTAGGGCTCCACGATTGCCTCTTTGAGTAGCCATTTGTTTATCGATAATTACCAATTTCTTTTTTAATAAGGCAATTTTATCTCGTACGATACGGCGATCCGTTTCAATCTCTGTTTCACCAGGACCACGCATCCCGATACCACCCCTTTGACGTTCTAAATGCGTCCAAAGTCCTTTTAAGCGAGGTAATAAATATTCATATTGAGCAAGTTCAACCTGTTTTCGGGCATAGCTGGTTTTAGCTCGTTTTGCAAAAATATCTAAAATCAATCCGGTTCGATCTAGAATTTTGCACCGCAATAACTTTTCGATATTTCCCTGTTGAGCTGGGGATAATTCGTCGTCAAAAATTACTGATGAAATTTCATGTGCCTTCACAAATCGAGCTACCTCCTCCATTTTACCCGATCCTATAAAAGTTTTGGGGTGAGGCACCTCAATGCGTTGCACAAATTGCTGGCAAACCTCTCCGCCTGCTGTGTTAGATAAAAAAGCAAGTTCACTTAAAAACTCCTTTGATTGCTCGCTGTCTTGATTAGAATTGACAATACCCACCAAAATAGTTTTTTCTAATTCAAATTTTTTTTGCTCAATCATAGGTTGGGGTCCATGTTTTTAGTTCTGTTTTATTGCCATCGAAAACTGCATAAGTGTCGTGTATAATCCAATCTCCTAAGTTAAAATATGTGGCGACACCATCTATAGAAATATCAAGAGGCAAATGGCGATGACCAAAAATGTAGTAGTGACGTTTTTTTTCTTTTTCTTTTTCTTGACAATATTGGACAAGCCATTCTTTGTCATTCCCTAAAAAATTTGGTGTTTCTTCTCCAGAAATCATTTTATTTTTGAGGGATAAATATTGACCAAGTCCAATCCCCCAGCGGGTAGGTAAGCCTCTAAATAAGGCTTGTGCCAAAGGATTAGTAAAAACTTTTTTTATGCTTTTATAGCTATTGTCACCAGGGCCTAAACCATCTCCATGACCAATGAGAAAGATCTTGTCATTCCAGATCATTTCAAGCGGTTCATAATGTACGGGTATGTTTAATTCTAGTTCAAAGTAGTCCTGCATCCAAAGATCGTGGTTTCCAACAAAGTAATGGATTTTTATCCCAGCGTCGGCCAGCTCTGCAAGTTTGCCCAATACTCGGACAAATCCTTTAGGAACAACTTTTTTATATTCTATCCAAAAATCAAATAGATCACCAAGGAGATAGAGAGCATATGCATCTATAGCTATAGCGTCAAGCCAATTTATAAACTTGAGCTCTCTTAATCTACTTTCATTGCCATTTGGGGCTCCAAAATGTTGGTCAGAAGCAAAATAAATTTTTTTATTCTTTGGAAGGACCATTTCAACTAATTGCCTGCTCTAAATCCAAAATTAAGTCGCGAACATCTTCTATACCTACGCTAAGACGAACTAAGGCGTCTACCACGCCACTTTTTTCTCTTATAGCTTTTGGAATTGAGGCATGGGTCATACTTGCAGGATGACCGGCCAAACTTTCTACACCCCCCAATGATTCAGCAAGAGTAAACATTTCTAATCGTTCTACAATTTTAATTGCCGCGTCATAATCTGCTCCTTTAGTGACAAAAGATAGCATGCCCCCAAAATCTTTCATTTGTTTTTTTGCAACATTGTGATTCGGATGATTTTCAAAGCCTGGCCAATATACCTTTTCAATTTTTGGATGCTTGTTCAAAAAATGAGCAATAGCAGCTGCATTTTCACAATGCCTTTGCATTCGCACTGAAAGTGTTTTGATTCCTCTCAATGTCAAAAAACAATCCATTGGTCCAGGAACGGCACCACTGGCATTTTGAATAAAGGCTAAACGCTCGGCAAGGTTGGTATCATTAACAACTAAACTACCTAGAATTAGATCAGAATGCCCCCCTAAATATTTAGTAGCAGAATGCATTACAATATCCGCTCCCAGAGTTAAGGGCTGCTGAATATAAGGTGAGGCAAAGGTATTGTCTACGGCAACAAGTATGTTGTTTTTTTTAGCGATAGCCACTATGGCTCCAATATCCACAACCTGCATGGTAGGGTTTGTAGGTGTTTCTACCCAAATAAGTTTTGTTTTATTTGAAATCACTGCCAATATATTTTCACTACTTTGCATATTAACAAACCTAAATTTAGGTCCAAGAGGTTCAAATATTGTTGTGAATAAGCGATAGGATCCTCCATAGAGATCATTGGTAGAGATGACTTCATCTCCAGGCCGAAGCAGTTTCATCACGGCATCCATAGCAGCAAGGCCAGAGGCAAAAGCCAAACCATGTTCACCATTTTCTATACTTGCAAGTCCCTGTTCCAATGCTTTTCTTGTTGGGTTATGCGTGCGGCTATATTCAAACCCTTGATGCCCTCCCGGGGTTGTCTGAGCATATGTAGAAGTTTGATATATAGGAGGCATAACAGCTCCATAGGCTTTATCTGGTGCTTGTCCACCATGGATGGTAGCACTACTGAAATGCATTTTTTTCTTCATAAACTATTCAAATTTGCCCCTGCAAAGGTATTGCAAATTCCAGAAATGCCTTCTCTGTTCTATAAAAATGATTTTCTTTGCAGTATCAATTATTAGTGATGCCTGTTTTTTACTATTTAAGTAGTTGTTCGACCTGTAAAAAAATCCTGGAAACGCTTCCGCTTACTGCTAATATTCAACAAGTCGATATTAAAAAAAACCCTCTAGATAAATTTCAAATAGAGCAATTATATAAACTATCGGGGAGTTATGAAGCACTTTTTAGCAGGAGGGCGCAACTTTATAAAAGCCGTAATTTGAGAGACCAAAAGCTAAGCGAAACGCAATACAGACAATTATTGCTTGAGCATTATAGTTTTTTAAAAAGACCTGTTTTGTGTTATGATAAACACATTTTCATAGGCAACAGTCCTATGACAGTTGCGGCTGCCAATGCCTTTTTAAATGAGCAGTAGAAATCTTGCCCTTCTGGCAGCTCTTGGGGCCACTACCATTTATGGTCTTAACCATACTGTAGCTAAAGTAGTAATGCCACATCATATAGGTGCTTTTGGGTTTATTATGTTACGGGTTTTAGGGGCATCCATTTTATTTTGGATGGTGAGCCCTTTTTTTCCGAAGGAACAAGTTTCTAAAAAAGATTTTAAGCGCCTCTTTATCGCAGCTTTTTTTGGCATGTGCATCAATATGCTTATGTTTTTTAAAGGGCTAGAACTTTCTACACCTATTAATAGTAGTGTCATAGTCACGCTCACTCCAATTATAATTTTAATTTTATCTGCAATTTTTTTAAAAGAAAATCTGACTATATTTAAAGTAATCGGTATAGTTTTGGGTTTAATCGGAGCACTGGCATTAATTTTTAATAATACTCCTACCAAAATCCCAAATGCTCCCAATATTCTGCTAGGGAATATAATGCTTATTATTAATGCGACCTGCTTTGGTTCCTATTTAGTGATTATTAAACCGCTAACAAAAAAATACCATACCGTTACGCTAATGAAATGGATTTTCCCGATTGGTATAATGTTAACTTTTCCTATTACTATAAAAGAATTTCTGGAAGTTGATTGGCCTAATTTACCTTTTGATGCTGTTTGGCGTATGAGCTATGTCGTGTTGGGAACAACTTTTTTTGCTTACTTCTTAAATGTGTTTGCACTAAAAACTCTTAACGCTACTACATTAGGAGCTTTTACCTACTTACAACCTTTATTAGCCGTTTTATACGCCCTACTTACAGGCAATGATCAATTGGACTGGATCAAAGTATTGGCCTGTTTTATGGTTTTTCTAGGTGTTTATTTGGTCTCGAAAAAAAAACGACAACAAATATCTTCATAGAAAAAACAATCAAATACGCTGTTTACTTTGCAACTATTTGATTAGTAATTTTTTAAGTGTTTTGGTTTTATATCCGAATTTCGTGTGTCAGCAGTGGTTAATCTTTTAAAGTCTTCTGTTTTTGGCAGGGCATTAAAATGAGCCCACATCTTTTTTGGTAAAGGAGCTAACTTTCTTGAGTTAAGATCAATCCAACCTCCTATCATTTTACATTGAGCTACATTTTTACCTTCATTGTTATAAAAATTATGGACAAATGAAAAGAAGGCTCCATGATCACTCAGCCCTGCTAATTGGCAAGAAACACGAATTGTATCATCGGGTAGGACTTCTTTAAAATAAGTTAGACTTTCATTAAAAATAATGGGGCCAATGTCCATTGCCATCAAAGTTTTATGTGTAAGACCTAAGGTGTTAAGAAGACCCATTCTTGTTTCTGAAGCATAGCCTAAATAAGTGACATTGGCAAGGTGACGATTCGCGTCCAAATCATTCCAACGTATTTCAAAAGATTTTAAAAACAATTTTTTTTTATAAAACTATTCTTTTCTACTTTTAACAAAAAATTATATATGAAAAATTTAATGGGGTTAATTATTTTAACATCGTTATTAGGATGTCAAAGCTCCCAAAAAAAAGAGAAAGGATTCGAATATAATCGAACCAAAACTGAAGAAAATAAGAATACAAAACAAACTCTAGAAACTAATATTGTTTTAAATTCGGATGATAGAATGAAATTTGATAGGGAAACTTTATCAGTCCCATCAGGAAAAGAAATAACTCTTACTCTCAATCATAATGGAAAATTCAATAAACAAGTTATGGGACATAACTTTGTATTACTTAAAGATGGTGTAGACGTTAGTATGTTTGCCCAAAAAGCTTCATCATCGAGAAAGACAGAATATATTCCAGAGGGAACAGATAATGTGATAGCAAATACAAAAATGTTAGGTGGGGGTGAAAGTGATACAATCTTCTTTATTGCACCAGAAAAAGGTGTTTATACTTACATTTGTTCATTTCCTGGCCATTGGGCTTTGATGAAAGGAAAGTTGATTGTAATATAAATTTCGAACTTTAATCTGAAGGTTAAAACAATTTATAGCGACCAAGCTTTTCCTCCAGTTGCTTCATCTAGACTAACACAACCTTTATACTCCCCTGGAACTGGTAAATATGCCATTACATTTTCGCCAATATACTCGTTTGTTTTAAACGCGCTGATAGTAAAACTACGTAATTGTTCAGCAAATTCTGCTGCTGCTGATTCTCCTTCAGGAGTTTCTCTTTTTAAATATTTAGACAGTTGTCCGTCTAATTCTTCAACACTCACAGCATCAATTGATGTTTTTCCGGTGCTTTTTAAGGTTTGGGCAACAAAGGCATCTGCGGAATTTTGAATCTCATTTTGACGATCCTCATTCAAAACTGCATAAATATAGCCATCTGAAAATGCAGCAAGTTTTAGCGATTTGGCACCAGGTATGTCAGTCTCTGGAATAATAAGTTCCATTAACTCGTTAATCATATTCCATTGTGACTCAGCAAAAAACTTAGGTGTCCACGAAGGTGCTGTTTGGCAACTTTGAAATATACTTGAGATTGCTGGTGTTGTAGCAACAGCTCCAAGTCCCCATCCTATGTTTTGCAATACTTTTCTTCTTTCCATTATACTAATGCTTAATTTTTTTACAAGTTCATTTTTTTCAATTCTTCGACAGCGAAATTGGCTGCTCTTGCCGTTAGCGCCATGTATGTCAATGAGGGGTTTACATTTCCTGCAGATGTCATAGCAGCTCCATCAGTAACAAAAACATTAGACACACCATGCACCTGATTGTTTACATTCAATACAGATGTTTTAGGATCGCGCCCCATACGGGCTGTTCCCATTTCATGTATCCCATTACCTAAAATGTATTCACTATCATAAATTTGGACATTTTTAGCTCCTGCTGACTCTAGCATTTCAGCAGCTTGTTGACCCATGTCTACTCTCATATTCAATTCATTTTCTTTAATGCCTGCGTCAAAGGTGACGGTGGGGAGACCCCATTCATCAAGCTTGTCATAATTGAGCACCATTTTATTTTCGTGATAAGGTAAAACCTCGCCAAAACCAGTCATTCCTAATGACCAACTGCCAGGTTCTGTTAAAGCTTCTTTGAATTTCGCGCCGTAAGCAAGTTCAGCCACTTTGGAAGACCAACCTCCTCTACCTCCACCACCTTGATAACCATAACCACGAAGAAAATCTTTTTGATTTGTGGCACCTCCAATATTTCGAAAGCGAGGCACATATATACCGTTAGGTCTTCTACCGCTATAGTACTTATCCTTATGTCCTTCCATTGAACCGTTAGCACCAACTTGAAAATGGTGATCCATTAAGTTATGTCCTAACTCCCCTGAATCATTTCCCATTCCATTAGGAAAGCGGTCTGATTTAGACTGCATCAATATAGAAGATGATGCTATCGCAGAAGCGCAAAGAAAGATTACTTTTGCTTTAAACTCATATACTTCCTTAGTTTCAGCATCAATAATTCGCACTCCTGTTGCTCTTTTTTGATTAGTGTCGTATAATACCTCAGTCACAATAGAGTAAGGCCTGAGGGTCATATTACCTGTTGCTTCAGCAATAGGTAAGGTTGAAGAATTACTGCTGAAATAACTTCCGTATGGACACCCTCTTCTGCAGCGATTTCGAAATTGACATTTTATTCTTCCAGATCCTGGTTTTTCACCTTCAGTGATATGTGCCACTCTCCCGATGGTGACAATACGGTCTTTATATTTTTTGTTCACCGCGGTTTTGAGGTCATGCTCAACACAATTGAGTTCCATTGGCTTCAAATAATTACCGTCAGGAAATTGAGGCAAGCCTACGTTTTCTCCACTCACTCCAATATGTTCTTCTACATAATGGTACCATGGTGCTATGTCTTTGTAGCGAATAGGCCAATCAATTGCAATTCCCTCTTCTGCATTGGCCTTGAAGTCAAAATCTGTGAGTCGATAAGATTGTCTTCCCCAAGTAAGCGATCTCCCTCCCACGTGATATCCTCTAATCCAATTGAATTTTTGAACCTCATTGTAAGGATGTTTTAGATCGTCAACAAATAAGTGGCTGGTTGATACACTATTGACATATTCTGTTCTACTTTGTTTTGGTTGTCTTTTTCTGATTTCGTTGGTGATGACATCTCCATGTTCATAATCCCAAGGATCATCATTCATTGTAGTATAATCTTCAATATGTTTGAACATTCTTCCTCGCTCTAGAACAAGTGTTTTTAACCCTTTTTCACACAACTCTTTTGCGGCCCATCCACCGCTGACACCAGTACCAACCACTATTGCATCAAATTCATTCTTCATGTAATACCTAATTTTGCTTGTTTTTACATTGGGTATCATCAAATATAAATAAATTCTATAACCTTGGTAATATTTTCATTACATTTCAATAAAAATTTGGACAAAATTAAACAGAACCTAAAATGAATAGAGAAACTTTTTTAAAACAACTTTGTTATGCAGGGGTAGGTGTATCTTCTTTAAGTATGATTTCTCGTAAGAATAAACTTACTGAAAAAATAGTAGCTGAAGCCCCTGCCATTTTTTTTAAATTAAGTCTTGCACAGTGGTCACTAAATCGCTCAATAAGACAAGACGGGCTAAATCCTTACGAATTTGCACAATTGGCAAAAGGGTGGGGATTTGAAGGTTTAGAATATGTCAGCCGATTCTATGCTGATCTCTTTGACCCCAACTATATAGAAAAAGGGATGCAGGAATTCATAACAAGATCAAATCTTGAAGCTCAAAAACACGGAATGGAAAATTTGCTTATCATGATAGATGATGAGGGTAATCTTTCTTCTTCTACCAAAAAAGAAAGAGTCCGGTCCATTGAAAACCACAAAAAATGGATCAAAGCAGCAAGTGCAATGAATTGCCATTCAGTTCGATTAAATCTTTATGGAGAAAATGACCCTGAACTTTGGAAACAAAACAGTATTACCAGTTTAAAAGAACTTGCCAAATTTGCAGGTCCCTATAACATCAATATTATTGTAGAAAATCATGGAAATTTAACCTCAAAAGCTGATTTGTTAATGGAAGCAATTAATGGCGCTGACATGCCAAATTGTGGTACACTTCCCGATTTTGGAAATTTTTGTATTGAAAAAGATTCCAATGATTCTTGTATAAATGAGTACGATCGTTATAAAGGCACAACGGAAATGATGCCTAGGGCCTTCGGGGTGAGTGCTAAATCACACGATTTTGATTCTAAAGGCAATGAAAAAAACACAGACTACATGCGTATGCTCAAAATTGTGAAGTCTTCAGGCTATTCTGGTTTTATTGGAGTAGAATATGAGGGTAGTGAGCTCTCAGAAGTGGAAGGTATTAAGGCTACAAGGGATCTTCTTTTAAAGGTGGGAGCTCAAGTCTGAGGTGAAAATAGGCGTTAGAATCCAGCTAGCCACAATGATGTTCCTGGAGTTTTTTGTTTGGGGGGGCTGGTATGTTACGATGGGAACCTATCTAACACAAACTTTTAGAGCTAGTGGAGTTGATTTAGCTTTAGCTTATGAAACCCAGTCCATAGGAGCGCTTATTGCTCCTTTCATTGTAGGACTTATTGCAGATCGTTATTTTGCTGCTCAAAAATTGCTTGGTGTATTGCATCTTTTTGGGGGTGTATTGCTTATTTTAGCAGTCAATCAAAACTCTTTTTTGTTATTCTACTCCTTTTTATTGTCGTACATGATTTTATTCATGCCAACACTTGCACTGGTCAATGCAATAGCACTTAGGAAAATGAAAGATCCTTCTAAAGAATTTGCTGCTATCAGAACACTAGGTACACTTGGGTGGATTGCGGCGGGCCTTTCAATAGGTAAGTTGGGTTGGGAAAAAACATTAAGTCTTGAAAACACTTTTATTATGGCAGGTGTAGCCTCCATTTTTTTAGGGTTATACAGTTTTTTTCTCCCGAACACCCCCCCTCTTAATGATAGGAACGAAAAAATAAATCTTAAATCTGCCCTAGGACTTGAATCATTAGTACTATTGAAAGATCGATCCTATGTTTTATTTTTTATCACCTCTGTCTTAGTCTGTATTCCATTAGCATTCTATTATCAACACGCTAATCAATTCTTAAATGAGTTGGGCATGGAAGCGGCAGCATCAAAAATGGCATTAGGGCAATTTTCAGAATTGCTTTTTTTACTTGTTCTACCTTTCTTCTTGAAGAGGTTTGGTTTTAAGCTCACTTTAATTGTCGGGCTTCTTGGATGGGGAATTCGCTATCTTCTATTTGCCTTTGGCAACATTGAAACAACCAGTTGGATACTTTTTTTAGGAATTGTCCTCCACGGGATATGCTATGATTTTTTCTTTGTTTCGGGACAAATTTATACAGATGCCAAAGCAGGAAAAAAATTCAGAAGTGCTGCACAAGGGCTTATTACCCTTGCCACTTACGGTTTTGGCATGTTAATAGGCTTCAGAATAGCTGGTACTCTCACTGACTATTATATTCTTCCCAATGGTCACGATTGGGAACAAATCTGGCTTAAACCTTCTATTTTTGCATTTACAGTTTTAATCTTATTTTTATATACTTTTAAAAACAAACCGATAAACAATTAAACAACATGAATAAAATTAAACACGGTATTTTAGGTGGGGGTGGCGATTCTTTGATAGGAGTGCTTCACCGTGTAGCTGCACATATGTATGATAGATATGAGATTGTAGCTGGCGTTTTTAACCCTAACTATGAAGAAAACGTTGCCTTTGCCAAACAAATAGGTATCAATACTGACCGCGTATATAAAGATTTTGATGAATTTATCGCTGTAGAAAGCCAAAAACCAGAGGACGAACGCTTAGAAGTAGTTTCTGTGCTTACCCCCAATGTATTACATTATCCCATGGCCAAAAAACTTTTAGAAAATGGATTTAATGTTATTTGTGAAAAACCACTGACAACTTCTTATGA
>CENX01201496.1_pt1 | contig 11266 bp, 6 predicted proteins | sample 361321 | NCBI WGS metagenome assembly CENX01 (sample SAMEA2619678, study PRJEB7988) | marine metagenome | isolation source: saline water (ENVO:00002010), including | reverse complement strand
AAACAGGAGGGCCGAGTAAAAATTCTCGGCCGGCAAAATGAGTTCAGATAGCACCGCTGCAAATCCAAGGCCATGGAGCAGTCCAAATAACGTCACTACCAAAAGCCGCCAACGGATCAAAGTATTGCTGTGGAGATTATCTACCGCGACAAAAATAATAGATGCGGCAATTAAAGGCTCAACCACAGCGGCGGGAACAGCAACGATACCCAGCGTGGCCAATGCCAGTGCTAAAGAGTGCGCCATGGTAAAGCAGCTGACCTGATAGAGCAGAGTCGAAAGCCGCGTCGATAGAAAAAATAAGCCCAGAACGAACACGATATGGTCAAGACCACGGGGAATAATGTGCTGAAAACCAACAGCAAGCCAGCTTAGACCCGGCACCCAGTTTTGAAATGCGAGGGCCAGACCTGCCAAGGTTGCAGAATCGGAGGCCAATAGATTTCCATTGAGAATGATAGGTCTGCTGCTGCGTTCGCTGGATGTGAGTAAACGCGAAACTGGCAACGGCGTAACAGCATAATCCACGCGAAGCAGCACCGGCCACGGAACCTCGAGATTGTCATCAATACGTACTTCGAGTTCTGCCTCTCCTAAAGAAATGTTTTGATCGAGGAGGAAGATCAGCTCTGCCATCTGAGGAGTGATTGGGTTCCTGATTGCATCAATCGAAACAGCCTCCAACTGCCAAGATTGAAGCGTGGCCGCGGCTGGCACACTATCTATAGCGATCACAAGTGCCTCCAGAAACTGCTCAACCGCCGGTGCAATCAATTGCTCCTGCCCTTTCGCATCAGCCGTCGCTGCACGCCAGTATTCCTCTGGGTGCATCAATGATTGTCCAAGATCGATTTTGACGCGCAGTACTGTTTGCGACCGATCAGAGGCATCCAGATGCAGCTCAGTCATGTTGAGAAGGTGCGCGTGCGAGTGAGGCGAAATCAGCGCAAGCACAATCCACGTAAGACAACTGAGACACAAGGCTGCGCGCGTCTCCCTCACTTTGGAGAGACCCCGGCTCTGTATTTCAGACTCATGTTCGGCTGGCATCCGTGATCCGTGTAGCCGTAAACCGCTAAGTAAATTACTTGTAGCCTCTTCGCACAACACATAACGGGCGTCAGCAGCTAGTTGTTTAAGTAATAGCGCAGCAATAACCATGCCAACCACTTCTAAGAACGCCGCGCCCAAATATTATTGAACGACACACGATTACATTAACTTTACGCTGTACTGCAATGTGATTTATGGAAAGTATGGATGTAGCGCACCTCGATGGTTCGTTGAAACGAACAACTCAATTTCTTGCACCAGATTTGTGAAAAGCCCGGGCGCGATGCGTCGTTTTAGTGCGGCCTCAGCGGGTTTAAATCTACGCAGGTGCCTTGCCTGCTCACCGCGCATATCAATCAGTCGCACGCTCCAGTTCCTGATCACGATCAAAAAAACAGCTTGGCATCTTCTTTGCATCATCTGAGCTCGGACTACGCGCCGCCTTGATGACAATTGTCACTGGCGTGCGAATGGCGAAAGTTTGGGTCGTACTCCACTAACGATTGCGACTTCTTTGTATACCATCAAGGGGAATTAGATGAGAAAGAAACCACTAGTAAGTGCGATTAGCACGCTATGCGCGACCACTTTTATCGGCAGCACGGCGGCGATCGCGCAAGAGAGCGGCATCGAAGAAGTAATTGTGACCGGCTCACGCATCGCAAGGGATAATGCGACTGCGGCGGCCAGCCCAGTTGCGGTTTTGGGCGGCGACACTATTCGAACTGCCGGGCAAGTAGATTTAGGCGAATTGCTCCGTGAATCGCCGGCCCTTAACAATTCACTGCCTGCCAATTTTTCCGCAATTCAAAGCGCGGGAACAACTGACTCTGATGTCGGCCTTGGTTTACTCAACCTTCGAGGCCTCGGCGCCGTCCGAACTTTAACGCTAGTCAATGGTCGACGTCACGTTGCCGGTGGCCAAGGCTCAGCGGCAGTAGATGTTAATTCAATTCCATCAGTAATGTTGCAACGAGTCGAAACTCTGACTGGCGGTGCATCTTCTGTCTACGGCGCTGATGCCGTTTCTGGTGTAGTAAACTTTATTCTTCGCGACGGTGGTGACTTCGATGGCATTGAAGTCACCGCGCAAACTGGCGTCTCCGACCGCTGGGATGCTAACGAACACTACATTTCCATTGGCACTGGATTTGAATTTGCAGAGGGCAGGGGTGAAGCTATAATCGCAATCGAAGGAGTGACCAACGATGAGGTGCTGGAGGATCAGCGATCTTTCGCCGGTCCTTATGTAGGAAATGATATAAATGCAACGCCAGCTATCGCCGCGGCTAACGGATTAAACCCGAACGCCACTCGCCTTTATGTAACGCCTACCACGAATCCAATTTCATCTGCTCAAGGAGTATTTAACATCGCAGATGGCGATCCTTTTTACAACTCTATCAAACCAGCCATCGCTGGCGTTAAGGCAGGCACAGGTGTGCCACTAATCCCGGGGACTCAGATCCCAGTGGCTCAAGTGGTGGACAGCCCATTCAACGGGACACCCCGGGTTTACAATCCGGGCATGCCGTCAAATGTAAATTCGGCTTTTGGTATCGGCGACGGACTGCAGTCCGTTCGCCAAACCATCTTGCCTCCCCAAGAACGCTACTCGATAAATCTCAATGGTAGTTTTGAAATCAACCAAAGTGTTACATTATTTCTGGAGTCAAAATACGCATTTTCCGAAAATTCAAATGTGCAAGGGGTGGATTTCAATGACGGTATACCAATCGCTTACGATAACCCCTATTTGTCGCCCGCCCTTCTACAGCAGATCTCTGATCTTCAGGGCTTAGGGATAATTCCACCTAATCCTAATGATGGGAGCTTCTATGGCTTTGGCGCGAGTCGAGATAGCGACGACCTTAACGTGATGCCTGGTGATATCGTGGAACGAGAAACAGTGCGGATCGTCGCTGGTCTCGAGGGCGAAATTGATGCTGCCGACGGTATTGAGTATGAACTGTCCTTCAATTACGGATCCACCACGGTAGACACCGACAATTTTAACTTACGTCTGGAAGACCGCTTCTACGCGGCCTTAGATTCTACCATTGATCCGGCAACGGGCGAGATCGTGTGTCGCTCCAATATTGAACCCACGGCACTTCCCCCGATCGGGCCCGGCGCCTACCCGGTACCAGTCTTTACTACCGGGGCGTTTACCCCGTTCGGAAAGTTTACCGAATTCGTTAGTTTTACGCCTGGCCCGGGAAGTGGGTGCGCGCCATTTAATCCGCTGGGATTTAACTCCACCACACAAGCAAACGCAGATTTCGTATATGTGGATGCTCTTGACATTTCGGAATTGGAGCAACGCGTAATTTTTGGTTCGTTAGCAGGTACGACATCCAGCTTTTTCGAGTTACCTGGGGGAGCGATCTCATGGGCTGCGGGATTGGAGTACCGGGAAGAGGAGAGTACCTTCACAGTTAACCCATATGAAGGAACTAAGAATACGTGGGACGGATCCAACGGTAACCAAGTCACAGGGTTGGCTGGCGAATTCGATGTATTCGAGTATTTTGCTGAGCTCAGCGCACCTCTGTTGGCCGACCAGCCCGGTGCTGAATTGCTGGAGCTGAGTGGGGCCTATCGCTATGCTGATTACAGCACCGTTGGTACTAACGATGCGTGGTCGGTTGGACTGAGGTATTCACCCGGATTCGGTCTGACTTTGCGCGGAACCATCGCGGAAGCGGTGCGCGCACCCAACATTTCTGAACTTTATTCGCCACAACAGCCAAATTTTTTCCCTTTTCAGGATGACCCATGCTCTATCGACAACATCAACCTAGGCTCGCCCAATCGCGCAAGTAACTGCGCCGCCTTGGGGGTGCCCACAGGCTATGATGTGAACGATTACATCACGGCAGGCATCCCGGGCGTGACCGGGGGGAACCCGCTGCTTGCTCAAGAAGAAGCTGAGACAGTCACGGCTGGTGTCGTATACGAGCCGACATTTGCAGAAGGCTTGAGGTTTATTGTTGATTACTATTCAACTGAGATCACGGGTGCGATTGACGCGCTGCCTTCATCTCGCATTGCGGAGGCCTGCGTAGACCTAAGTTCAATAAATAACCAATTCTGTCCGCTGATCACACGGGCCCCTGAAGGCTTCATCACCTATCATGCGTCCGGTCAAGTTAACCTTGGCGCATTCGAAGTTGAAGGTGTTGACTTCGGAGTAGACTACGGTTTCGAGCTTTCAAACTTGGGACTCGATAGTATGGGCGCTCTAGATTTCAGCCTGAATGGAACACACCTGATCGATTTTAACGAATTTCAGGACCCTATTGATGCAACTATTTTCGAGACTCGCGTTGGCCAGTTCGGGTACCCTGAATGGATCGTAAATGCGCGCGCAAGCTGGTCTTTAGCTGATCTGACGCTCAGTCTGGCAAGTCGTTGGGAAGACAGTCAGTTGCTGCCAGGGTTGTCAAATATAGATTTTGCCGGCAATCCTCTGTTTGCCGACCCTTCTCAAACTGGCAATTCCTGGGTGCATGACATTAACTTCAGCTATGTTTTCAGCGAAAAAATTGACATTTACGGTGGTCTCAACAACGCCTTCGATCGGGCCCCCTATCTGGGTAGCCTGACTCGACCGGCTGGGCCCCGTGGTCGCTTCGGCTTTCTCGCGGTCAACTTCAAGATCTAATAAACTTATCGCAACTTTGCGACCTCAAAAATGTGGTTTGGGTGCCTTCGGGCACCCATTTTTATTTGTTATTCACAGAAATGAATTGCTAAAGGAGTGCAAACTGGATGGTTTTCGATAGAAAGGTGACGCGATTATGTTCAGGAAGCACATACTGAAGATGCGACATAAACAGCCTGGCGTAATCAAGCTAAACGCTAACTTCACATCAACGATCTATTTGTTGATGACTGATAGAAGCATAAAATTCAGCAAGTAGAAGAATCCAAATGTAGGATTTAGAGCATCGAATGAGATTCGTACGTCATTGGAGGGTGACTAACATTTGATGTTTGCGCTTCACCAACTAAATCGAGAAGTTCAAAGACAAGTGCAAAGCCGAAATAGATGGTGAGATAGAAAGAACTGTTGTCGTTCCACCGACCCCCTTCAAGTTCAATGGTCCAGCTTATCCCGCCCTAGCTACTCATTCTTGACACACCCACGCAGCGCCTTCTTCTCCCCCGCCTTTTTCTTATCCCGAATCCTTCGCTCCTTGGCCGCTCGCCCTGGCTTGGTCGCGATGCGTTTCTTGGTAGTTGCAGCAGCCTTCTCGACCAATTCTTCGAGCCGGTCTATCGCATCCTGTCTATTCTTCTCCTGACTGCGGAAGCGCTGCGCCTTCAGCACGATAATCCCATCTTTACTGATGCGTCTGTCGTTGTAGCGCAACAAGTCAGCCTTGACCCACGCTGGTAAAGTAGAGGCACGGATATCGAAACGTAGCCCGACCGCCGTAGAGACCTTATTGACATGTTGGCCGCCGGGACCGCTGGCACGGATGGCGCTGAACTGTAGGTCTGATTCGGATAGTTTAAACTTGGCCATTTTAGAGAGGTTCGATGCTTAGCTAGCTGATTCTCGCAAGTTAGTTAATAAAGGGGCCAGGGGGGATTCATCTTTAATCCTTCCGGCCCCTTTGGATCGTCCCTTAAGCTTTTGTGTCCCGCAGGGCTTTAGCGCAGCCGCGCCGTGTGGCCAGGGCCACGTAACACAGCATTCAAAAACACGACGTTGGCACCGTCGAGTGCCGCCCTGAAAGTCGGATCAGAGACGAAGCCAATGACAATGCCATCGCCATAGCTAGCTTGCACCACTGCAGGCTTGAATGCCCACTGTGCTTTGTTTTCAGCCCAGAGGTGACCGCCAGCCTCAATATTGTCCGGGGCCTCAAAATAAAGTGCATTCCAGCCCTCGTCTAGCGTCAGCGGACGGTAGACATCGCGACCTTCAACCATAAATGCGACGCCGTCACGAACCCCAGCACTGAGCCAGGTATCAGTTGTCGTCTTGGTGCGTAACAACACGCCGGGAATTGAGTCAGGACGCGGCGCTTCTGGCAGAATCGCACTCTGGTAAGCGTCTTGATCCTCTAACTGTGTGCCATCGACTACGTCACCTTCATGATCGCCTTCAGGCTTGCCGTCGGCCAGTCGTTCGAGATCTGTTGGCAGCAGTCCGACATCGTCCTGGGCCGCGAAACGCATACCACCACTCATGGCGACCAGCACGCCTCCTCGCCCAACCCATTCCTTCAGTCGATCGACGCCGCGCTCGCCCAGCGCGTTTGCATAATTGCCACCATCCGGGAGGATAACGACATCGAACCGGTCCAGCTCGTCTGCCGGTAGATGTTCTACCCGCACCGGCTCAACCGGATACCCATATTGGCGCTCCAGAACAAAGCGCGTATTACCGGCTGAGTAAGAAGTCGTGGGGTCATCCCAGGCCAGCGCAATGCGAGGCGCAGGCAAAGACATCACTGAAGAGCTGCCAAAAGAGACGCCCTCTTCTGAATAACTGGTGCCAGTTGCCACCACCTCGGCGCCACTCATCTCAGCGAGGTGACTCACCATCATGTGCAGTTCGCCAGCATCGCGCTCGGGATTGTCGGCAATGCGCACCACCAGGGTGCCACGCTCATAGCGACGGCCGAAAATAGTCATCACTTCATCGGCGCCCTGGACCTTAAGCCCCGCGCGCTGGGCGGCGGCAAGAAAGCGGCCGGCAGCCTGTGTGCCCCAGGGCACCAGCCAGCCGACTTGCGAGGTTGCTGGCTGGGCATAAGCAGGCACGCCGGAACCATCAAAAACCTCAGCATCAATGCTCACCCGGTCACAGGGTTGCACCTCGACGTTGTAGAGACTCGGCAGCGACCAGCCAAGAATATCGTAGAGTTCCGCGCGCAGACCCAGGGCGCGGCGGCGCTCCTGCTCGGCGAGGAAATCCTCGGCCATAGGACTTTCCTGCTCCAAAAAGGTACGCACCATGCGGCCTGCCGGCTGACGCGAGCTCACCAGATAGGAACCCTCGGGCATATCACTGTCACAGGCACTTCCCGCTTCTGTGGTGCGGCGAATCTCAATGCCATGGCGAACCAGGTTGGAGGCGAGCTTGTGCACCGCCGAGGCATCACCTGCAAGCGGGATCAGATACTCTCTGGGACCACCGTGCTCGCCGGCGTCGGCACTGCGGCGATACGCGACGAAGTTACTCAGGAACGCCTCGCGATTAGTCGAAGCCGTCTCGATGGTGCCAACAGAAGTTACAAAGTGACGCTGCACACCATCAGCGTAGGTGACGATTTCACCGTTGCGACGCTCGCCCGCAAGACCCCGCGCCGAAGCCATTTCGAAGGTCATACCGACACTGCCATGGAATGCTGGCCAAGAGTCTCCGTAACCCGGGTAGTAAGCGTCATAAACCGCTTGCGTGAAGTACTCGAAGCCGAACAGATCAAACCATTTCGCGTTATTACGGCCGTAAGCATCAAGCATCTCTTCCTGCGCATTGACATAATGCGGGTTAAACGGCTGCGCCGGTGGCGGAAAGAAGTAGCTCGAATCAGTTCCCATCTCGTGGATATCGACGTGGACGAGCGGGAAGAATTCCTGGAAGGTCGCTACCCTGCCAATGACCTCAGGCTGGGTTAATGGCAACCAATCTCGGTTCAGGTCGAACAGGTAGTGATTGGTGCGACCAGCTGGCCAGGGTTCTCTGCGCTCGGCAGCGATAGCAGAGGTGCTTGGCGCGATGCCGTAAGTCTCGCGGAAATGATTAAGGAAGCGTTCACGACCGTCCGGGTTCTGACTCGGGTCGATAGCCACGAGTGTGTTCTCGCGAATCGTATCGAAAGGCGCCCCCCTCGCTGCCAGCATATGGTAAGCAGTTTGCAAGCCGGCATCGGTACTGGAGATCTCGTTGCCGTGAACGCCGTAGGCGAGCCAAACCACGGCAGGTAAGTCGTCTATCAGCGACTCAACCCGCTCATCGGAAAGCTCGGCTGGGTCTGCAAGCGCCTGCATGCCGGCCTTGATTTCGTCAACTCGCGCCATGGTCTCTTCAGTTCCGACCAGAAAATAAACCAGTGGCCTCCCCTCCCAACTGCGCGCGTACTCAACCATGCGCGTGCGCTCTGGCATCGCCGCCGCAAGCGCGCGCAGGTAGATATGCGCCTGATCGACGGACGTAATGCGTTCGCCTGGGGCATAACCCAATACAGACTCCAGGGTTGGAACCGCCTGATCAAACGAGACGTCGGGCCAGCCGACACGTTCTACCGCGGTATCGGCACTTACAGCAGCCGAGAGCATTAACGAACCCGTCAATAGCGCAGCAATCAGGACTTTGGGTAAAACATGGCCTCGCATTGGCTTATCTCCAACTTGGGTTTTAGTAACTAATGAAGGCAGGAATGGTATCGCGATAGCCAGGGCCAGCCAAACCTAATCAAAGATCAAAGGCTGGACGCAGAGATTTGTTTCAGTCTTCTGCGTCCCCTTGAACTGCAAATAGCCAGATGGCAGCGGAAATGAATAGAAGTCGGTTTACTGCAGTAGTAGTCGATAAACTGCTGTTTGGAATGGGCAGGATAAAATTGCGGTGTTTTCACTCCGGCCCATTGATTTTGGGATAGCCTTAAGCGCTATTGATTTCAAAAATCGAATCAATGACCAGAGGCAGATTGGCCCTCACCGACACCGCCCCAAAAACTGACCTGGCATGCAATCCCTTATCGCCGAAGACCTGGGCCAGGAGATCGGAGCAACCGTCGAGCACTTTGGGGTGGTCCTCAAAACTCTCCACCGCGTTGATGAAGCCCTGAATTTTCACAACCCGAACCACCGCATCCAATGAACCGAGCTCTGCTTTAACTGTTGCCAGGATTTCTAGCCCGGCCATTCTCGCAAAGTCATATCCCTGTGCAACTGAAAATTCTCTACCCAGCTTCCCTAATGGTGCTGGCTGACCAGTTGGCCCCTTACCGGAGACATAGAGAAAATTGCTCGCCCTGACGCAATTAACATAGCTGCCTTTGGGCTCACTGGCATCTGGCAGTTGAATGTCTAACCCCGCAAGCCGCTTTTCTATACTGATGCTTTCAATCATCTTTATCCTTTTGTTCATTACTGACAACTCTCTTTCTAACGAAAAAGCGTTCCAAATTAGGTACAGATTTATTTATGGGGAATGAGGGCTTGGAAAATAGATCTGACCCCTTTAAGACCTTAACTGCTTTAACTGACCAGGCCTCGTTTACTGAATCAGTATCGCTGGAAAATTTCCTCAAGCTCGTCACGACTATTAGACTGACTAAGCGCAAGCATCAGTAAAATTCTCGCTTTCTGAGGAGTTAATAAACGTGCAGGCAATGGAAAAATCCATCTCCCCTCCCAACGAGGATCGTCAGCAAGTCTGGCGCAGGGTTCACGCACCCATTCAGGTGCCGATTCCTCTATTGGGCGCAACCGTCGAACGCTCTGCCCGGTCGGAAAAGCCGCAACGATTGGCACCCCTTTTCTGGCGATCACTTGCAAGGCCAAACTCTCCTCACACGTTGAGCCCGTCGTGGCCAGGACTATGCCTGCAGGCAGCGTGTCATACCGTGGTCCCATGCCCCCAGAGTAAGTAATCAACATATCTACATCAGCTAATGTCGTGTTGTCCGTCAGTTTGAATCCGGAGCGGTGGGTATGCGGCCGCGACGGACGGTATAAAAATTCAGGCCCATCATGGCCAACAACCCCAATTTGACCCTGAGCAAACCCTCCTACTCTCGGATAGTCCTTACGCACTTCCCGTGCCGAGAGAATGCGCTCATCCATGACCAACATCACACCTCGATCCAATGCCTCGGGCGAAGCCACAGTTCTCACAGCTGCAAGCAAATTCGCCGGGCCGTCCGGGCTCCGATGGGTTGCGGGATGCTGTGCGCCGACCAGAGCCACTGGCTTGTCGGAATCAACTGTCAAATGAAGGAAAAAGGCCGTCTCCTCCATCCGGTCAGTACCATGGGTTATGACTATTCCAGCAATGTCATCACGAGCCTGTAATCGTTCGGTAACGAGCCTGGACAGGCGTAGCCATTCCGCCGGCATGATTTGCGGGCTGGGTATATTGCTGAACTGCTCTGCTTCGATAACGGCATGCTCTGTTAGAGCCGGCACCGACGCTGTAATTTGATCAGCACTCAATGTGCCTGCACGGTATCGCTCAGGATCATCTGGATCCTCCTGAACCCCAGCGATCGTTCCACCAGTCGCAATGACAAGGACAACAGGTAGATCATTTTCATTATCTGCCGCTTGGGCCTGTGCGGCTGCAAGGAGTAAGCCGAGCGTGAATGCAGCAAGTCGTGAGACAGGGATTCGAAAGTTCATATTCATGCCGTAGAAAGTGATAAGTATCCGGAGTTTAAAGCGACAGAAATTGCAAATCCAGACAGATAGCGTACTTGCATAAAAGCACCAAAACATAAAAAAGCAGAGTGACTCGCTCGATACAGATAGGCTCACTCCAGCCAAGCATTAAGCTATTCGCCTATATTGTCCTCATAAGTTTCAGGAGAAAACTCGATGATTAGCGTTCATCATCTGCGCGTTTGCTGCCCCGTTTTCACTCTGTAGCGAATCGAGGAGCTTAGCCTCGATTTCAGCCTGAAGATCTATGATCGTAATGACATGGGGCGCGCACCGTCGGAACTCAAAGCGGTGCACCCCTTGGGAAAGTCGCAGGTGATTGGAGATGACAGGCACGCAATCGCTGAATCAGGCGCGACCGCTAGGTAACTTACAGAAAACTATGATGCTAGCCTGGCAGATTGCCCACGGACAGACGCTGGATAGAGTGCCAAACATCTTGCACTAGCCGAGCTGGACATTCCTCGTACTGGACAAGGCGCCTCAATAGCAACGCTGGTGACCAAGTCCTTGTTGATAGGCGGCGAAGCACAATTAACGACTGAAGAAGACGGAGAACGCCACGCGATATTGCAGGCCTATGACAAGGCGACTGGAGAAGGAGTGGGGGCGGTTAAGTTGCCTCCACCTCAGACTGGCTAACCGATGGCCTATGAGCTAACAGGTGTTTAGCAACTGGTTGTGGCGGTGAGTGGGTCTGGGTATTCCGGGGCGCTATTGGTTTTTAGACTATAGTCGAATTTATTCTCAATCAGCCAACGAAAAAAGGGGTCAGAGTAAAAATACAGTACTGTATTTTTACTCTGAC
>CENX01165025.1_pt1 | contig 11274 bp, 5 predicted proteins | sample 361321 | NCBI WGS metagenome assembly CENX01 (sample SAMEA2619678, study PRJEB7988) | marine metagenome | isolation source: saline water (ENVO:00002010), including | reverse complement strand
ATGCCGATATTGCTCATTTTACAAATGACAGTGTGGAATTTTGTAAAAGAATGCTTGAGGAGATAGGAGTAGCTTGCACCCCCGGCCTAGATTTTGATCCCGACAGGGGAGACTCAACTCTGAGGTTATCTTTTTCCGGGGCGGAACACGATATGATCGAAGCCTGTAAACGAATAAAAACCTGGTTAAAAAAATAACATTAGCAACTATTTACTAGCCCGCAATCATATCATTGAATCAAGCGATTCCACCAACCACGTCTCGGAGCGACCTTTTCTTTGGCGTTATTGGCAGGTTCATCTGGTGTTGATCCATCTTGTATCGACACTGTATCTTTTTTATTTTTATCGATTAATTTTGGGTTAGTTGCATCCTCTGGTTCAGATTTTCTTCTTTTGCGAGCAGGTTTGGCGGTATCTTTTTCAACTGACTTTTGATCGTCTGTTTTTTTTCTAGGCCGTCTTTTCGGATTTGATACCGGCTTCGCATCTTTCGTCGCAGGCGAAGTCGATAAATTTCTAGCGCCATCGACATCTATTTCACTCTTGTTCTCTATATTTTCTGATGAGATTACAACTTCCATGGAAGCGACTGGAGAGGATTGAGAACTGTCTTCATGCTCTTCTTGTTGCGAAGGTTCTGCGTCTGTAATTTTTCTTGTTCTTCTGCGTCCGCCCCTTTTTCCTCGACGCCTACGTCTTCTTGTATTTTCATCTTCATCAATATCATTCGTTTGGAAACTGTCATTAGAGTTTTCCGACGAAACTATATCCTGCTCTTTTGGAATATTATCCTCGGTTGCTATTATATTTTTTTTCTTATTAATCCTACGTCTTCGTTGTTTGGGTTTTGATGTTGGGGACCCTGTCTCCTCAGCTGTAGTCGCCTCATCATTTGAAGGACCAAATTTCTCACGGGTTGGTTCAGTGATATCAATGATCTCCTTGACCTTATCTTCCTCCGTCTTTTTTATAGTTCTTTCGATTTTATGCTCAGCACCTAAAAACTTATCATTGGGTTCTAAAATTATCTTAAATGCATAGCGTTGTTCCATGGCATCCAGAGTGTCTCTTTTCCGGTTTAGAATGTAGAATCCAACTTCTGAGGTAAGCTGGATCAAAATTTCCTTAGCTTCTTGCCTTAATCCTTCCTGTTCGATGTTTCTCAGAACTTGCAGAGCAGCAGAGTCGATTGATCTTCTCAATCCACTTCCCGCACAATGAGGACATGGCTGGCTACTTGATTCGGTGACACTCGGCCTAAGTCGTTGTCGGGATAGTTCCATCAATCCAAATTGACTTATGCGACCCATTTGAATACGCGCTCGGTCGGACTTAATTACGTCTTTCATTTTACGTTCTATAGCGTGCTGATTTTTAGACTCATACATATCTATAAAATCTATAACTACTAGGCCCGCCAGATCGCGGAGACGCAACTGACGGGCTACCTCTTCGGCAGCTTCAAGATTTGTTTTGAGAGCGGTTTCCTCTATATTTCGCTCTCTTGTTGATTTCCCCGAATTCACGTCTACAGCAACTAGCGCCTCAGTTTGATTCAAGACTAGGTACCCACCAGATTTTAGCTGTACAATTGGCTCGTATAGTGAGTCTAATTGGTTTTCTATTTGGAAGCGACTAAATAGCGGTATACCGCCGGATGAGAACATTTGGACTCGTCGGGCATGACTAGGCATTAATGTCTTCATGAAAGATTTAGCAAGTCGATATCCGGTATCACCCTCTACTAAAATCTCATCGATGTCTCGTGTATAAAGATCTCGGATAGAACGCTTTATCAGGTTGCCTTCTTCATGAACAAGGTACGGTGCAGTTGATACTAATGTCGATTCACGTATTTCATCCCACAGTCGAATTAAATACTCATAATCGCGTTTTATCTCAGTTTTGGTCCTTTGGCTGCCGGCAGTCCTAACGATTACAGCCATTCCCTCTGGAACGCTGAGACCTTCTACAACACTCTTAAGACGTTTGCGATCCAGGGCGCTGATTATTTTACGACTAACGCCGCCGCCTCTTGGTGTATTAGGCATTAAAACGCAGTAGCGTCCAGCTAGGGACAGAAATGTAGTTAAAGCCGCTCCCTTATTTCCGCGCTCTTCCTTGACAACTTGAACAAGCATTATTTGTCGTCTTGCTATCACTTCTTGAATTTTATATCGCCGTTTTTTGGCAACGGATGGCGGTTCGTCAGTTTTCGAGTTTTCCGTTAAAGAGTTGGTGTCAGGTACTGATTCTAAATTGCCATCGCCAGTACCATCGTTCGAATCTAAGTGCGAATCATCATCTTTTTCTCTTTCGATATCTTCTTCAGCAAAATCAGAGTCATCGGGTTGCGCCGCTAATAGCGCTTCCCGGTCCTCCATGGGAATTCGGTAATAATCAGGATGTATTTCGCTAAAAGCGAGAAAACCATGCCTGTTCCCACCGTATTCCACGAATGCAGCTTGAAGTGATGGTTCAACTCTAGTTACTTGTGCTAAGTAGATATTGCCTTTTAATGGGCGCCGGCTTGCGACTTCAAAATCAAAGTCCTCAACACGGTTCCCACTTGTCATAACTACCCGAATTTCTTCGGTTTGGGTGGCATCTATAAGCATACGCTTTGTCATTGAAATAAAACTCCGATAATCCCGGAACCCAAGCATTAGCCATTTTATTTGACTTAATACGGGCGCGATTTTCTTTTAGCTGCCCTCGGTTTTCCGCTTTGGTTCTAAGTGATAATAATAAAGATAAAAAAAGGTGTATTTTATTTGATGTAAAAAGTATTTTGGGTGCATAGGCGCGACATGTATAAAAAATAAATCTTGCGATTTTTTTCCTAAAACTGGCGGCGAGTCCTTGGTCATGATACAAATCAGATGGGATCAGCCATTCTAAATAACAGTTGGTTGCGCGCGTCACGTAAAAGTCCCTAATAAAAAGACCGGAATGTAATCGTAATAGTCCGGTACCTACTCGATCTCTAAAGATTTAATTCTTTTAAAAATTTACATATTGTATTCTACCGGGTTAATACTACTGATTAAAGACTATTGTAACAATGTTTAGTTATAACATTTTTGCTTTTGGGCTATTTTTTTGGCATTATCGAGTTGTAAATTACAGACTGAGCCAATCTTTCATAATTATAGATACCGTTTTAACGAATTTGCTGAAAATAAATAATATTTTAATGATAGAATTAAACTAATGGGTCTTTGGAAATCAATAGGTCATTTTGCATTGCTTTTGATTTTATTGCCGATTCTTAGCTTCACTCAAATTTATTCTTCATGGGCGCAAGAATCCTCAGCATCTTCAGTAACTAAAGTTATTAATATAAGACTAGGCGCCCATTTGGATAAAACGCGTTTAGTTTTGGATATGACAAAAGAAACTCAGTTTAGAGCTTTTTATTTAGCAGATCCCTACAGATTAGTTCTAGATTTACCAAAGATTGATTTCGAGGTTAAAGCGTCTGGTTTGAAAAAGGCTGTGGGGGGGGTAAGCGGATACCGTTTTGGCTTATTCGACAGCGAAACTTCACGCATAGTAATCGATCTGGTGTCACCAATGATTATTAAAGAATTTTTTCATCTGAAGTCAAACGTTCAGGGGCTAACTCGTCTAGTCATTGACTTGAAAAAGACGAGCAGAAAAAAATTTCAAAAAAAGGCGACTATTACTATTAAGAATACTCTTCAAAAGCGATCCTCTTCTTCCAGTTTAAAGCAAAAAGTATCTTCTCTCTCTCGGTCAATGAAAATAGGGAGTCAAAAATTAATCATAATTGACCCTGGCCACGGTGGTGTTGATCCAGGGGCTATTGGACATGCGGGGACTTATGAGAAGCATGTGGTTCTTTCCGCGGCCAAGGTGTTCAAGCAAGTTATTGAAAAGGATCCTGCCTACAGGGTAATTTTAACCAGAACAAAAGATCAATTCTTAGCACTAAGGGATAGAATATCCCGTTCAAAATTGTCAGGTGCAGACTTATTTATTTCTATACATGCGGATTCGATTGCAAATAATTCGGTGCGAGGTGCAACAATCTATACTCTCTCTGAGACCGCGTCTGATAAAGAAGCAGCTCAATTGGCCGAAAGGGAAAACAAAGCTGATATCATTTCTGGAGTAGATTTGAGTGAGGAAACAGAAGAAGTTACTAATATATTGATAGATTTAGCCCAAAGAGAAACTATGAACCAGGCGGCTAAATTTGCTGGACTACTGGTGCCTGAATTGTTGAGAGTGATAAAAACACACAAAAGACCTCATAAATTTGCTGGATTCGCAGTCTTAAAAGCGCCAGATGTTCCATCTATATTGCTTGAAATGGGTTACCTTTCTAATGTAAATGATGAGCGGTTACTTAAACAAGACACTTTTGTGAGGAAGATAGCCAAATCAGTGAAGATAGGGTTAGATAAATACTTTGCATCAGTTCCATAAAAATTTTTGGAAGTTAATAATAAGTTTCTATATTCTATCTTCGGAAGCACGCAGGTTTTGCGGGGGATCATTGTGAGTCTGAGGTTCTTGAAGTGCGTTGGTTAATATATGGGGTATCTTTTTTTTTAGTTCTTGCTTCTGTAGTAGCAGGTGGCGTTGTGTTTTTGTTGTATTCATATGGAAAAGGATTACCTGAATACGGACAACTCGCTCATTATAAACCTCCTGTTGTGACCCGAGTGCATGGTGGCGATGGTCGCTTATTAACAGAATATGCTAGGGAAAGAAGGGTTTTTGTGCCGGTTGAGGCGATTCCAAAACTAATAATTAAAGCGTTTTTATCCTCGGAAGATAAAAATTTTTATAGCCACAAAGGTATCGATTTTAAATCCCTTTTTAGTGCAGCTATAGACAATTTGCTAAACTTTAACTCAAATAAACGGCCGAGAGGAGCTTCGACCATAACACAACAAGTGGCAAAAAACTTTCTACTCACAAACGAAGTTTCTATTGAAAGAAAAATTAAAGAAGCCATTTTAGCTTTCAGAATAGAAAAAGCACTGAGCAAAAATCGAATACTAGAGTTATATTTGAATGAAATTTATCTAGGTTTTGGATCTTATGGTGTTGCTGCAGCTGCTTTGAATTACTTTGATAAATCACTCAATGAACTTAGCGTGGCAGAGGCCGCGTATTTGGCAGCGCTCCCAAAGGGTCCTAGCAATTATCACCCTGTGCGGAACCGGAACGCGGCGATTTCAAGGCGAAATTGGGTGATAAACCAAATGCATAAGAATGGTTTTATATCGGACAACATTATGCGCATTGAGCAATCAATCTCTCTAGGTATTAAGCCTCGTTCGGCAACTGAGTTTGTAAATGCTCCATACTTTTCAGAAGAAATTCGCCGGCAGCTGATGGCCCGTTATGGGGCAGATCGTGTATATGGAGGAGGGTTGTCTGTTCGAACATCCATTGATCCAAATTTTCAACTTATAGCAGAAAAGGCACTTCAACATGGCCTCATGAAATATGACAAGAGGCATGGTTGGAGGGGGGCTATAAAGTCTATCTCTCTGGGGAGCGGATGGGATAAAGAATTGCGATCACTTGGACATATAAAGGGGGCACTTAAGTCTTGGCGGCTTGCGGTTGTTTTAAAAGTTACAAAGACCGAGGCTAAAATCGGATTTGAAAATGGTGAGATAGGCAGCATAAAAAGACAAGATCTATTATGGGCGAGAGAATGGAGACCTAAGCAACGCGTAGGAAAAAAAATAACTAGTGTACTGCAGGTTCTTTCTGAGGGAGATGTAGTATTTACAGAAACTTTGGATGAAGAAATGAATACTCATAAGCTACAACAGATCCCGGATGTAAATGGTGCTGCTATAGCTCTCGATCCACATACGGGTAGAGTATTGGCTATGGTTGGCGGTTGGAGTTATGAGAAATCAGAATTTAACAGAGCAACCCAAGCTTTCAGGCAACCTGGTTCTGCGTTCAAGCCCTTTGTTTACATAGCCGCCCTGGAAAACGGTTTTAATCCGGCCACGCGTATCTTGGATGCCCCGTTCGTTATTGATCAGGGCCCAGGGATAGGAAAATGGAAACCGGCTAACTACACAAAAAAGTTTTATGGCCCAAGTGCGATGCGTATTGGAATAGAAAAATCGAGGAATTTGATGACAGTTCGTTTAGCCAGAACCATAGGAATGGATAAAGTTTCAGACTATGCTCGGAAGTTTGGAATATCGTCTAAGATGCCCGATCAGCTCTCTATGTCGCTTGGAGCAGGTGAAACAAATTTAATAAAATTAACTAGTGCATATGCCATGTTAGTTAATGGTGGAAAAAAAATAACGCCTACTTTTATAGATAAAATACAAGATAGTAATGGGCGGACTATTTTTAGACAAGATATACGGCCGTGTTTGGAGTGTAGGTCTGTAGATCAGTCTTTGACTAAAGTGCCTGTTATTCCCGATTACCGAGAACAAATAGCAGATAGGGCTTCAGCTTATCAGATGGTTCGTATGCTGGAAGGGGTTGTAAAACGCGGAACTGGGCGGCGCATTGCTTCCTTGAACAAACCATTAGCAGGAAAAACAGGTACTACGAATAAAAATTTTGATACGTGGTTTATCGGGTTCTCTCCTGATTTAGCTTTCGGTGTTTATGTAGGATTTGATAATCCCAAAACGTTAGGTCGGCGGGATACAGGATCAAATGTAGCGGCTCCAATTTTCAAACGATTTATGAAAATAGCCCTCAAAGGGATGCCAGAAGTTCCTTTTAGGGCACCACCGGGTATACTTCACGTTAGAATAAATACAGAGACTGGATCACTCGCGCGACCTGGAGATAAAAATATAATAACCGAAGTATTTAAACCAGGCAGTGTCCCTACAGGTGCTAGTAGGATTGTTGATGGAGGTTATGCGGCCGGTTGGATGTCACGCAAGCAAGATAAATCGTGGAAACGTTCTTTGGATATTAAAGGAATCAAAGGAATTTATTGATTATTCAGATCAATTAAACTCAAGTTTGAGAAGGAAAAAATATGCGGGCTGAGATTATTGCGATAGTAGCTGATATAAGACAATCGATAGACCTACTTCGGAGGCATCTTTGACTGGGATAAGTCGACTTTGCGCCTAAGTGAACTTAATGCATTGGTTGCAGAATCTGATTTCTGGGACAATCCAATGCATGCACAAGAAGTAATGCGAGAGCGAACCCACCTAGAAAAGGCTCTTAATGAGTTGGGTGATATAACCCGAGATCTAGAAGACACGATTGAATTAATAGAGTTAGGTGAAGAGGAGAATGACCATAATATCGCATCAGAAGGTGAGCAATTGCTTAAGGACTTATTACAGAAATGCTCAAAAAGCCAATTAGAGGCGCTTCTCTCGGGTGAATTAGACCGAAATGATTGTTACTTGGAAATTCACGCAGGAGCTGGAGGCACTGAGGCCCAAGATTGGGCAGAGATGTTATTGAGAATGTACAGTAGATGGTGTGATTCTCGTGGATTTAAAATCAAATATATTGAAGAGAGTGTAGGTGATGAAGCAGGGATTAAATCCGTCACTATTAAAATTACAGGGGAAAACGCTTATGGTTGGATGAAGACAGAGAGTGGAGTACATAGACTGGTTAGGATTTCGCCTTATGACAGTGCTGCTCGTCGTCATACTAGTTTTTCTTCAGCTTGGGTTTACCCTGTAATTGATGACTCAATCGAAGTTCAAATCGAAGAAAAAGATCTACGTGTTGATACCTACAGGGCGTCGGGCGCAGGAGGCCAACACGTTAATAAAACCAATTCGGCAATTCGCATTACCCATATTCCAACTGGGGTAGTTGTTCAATGTCAGAACGATCGATCGCAACATAGAAATCGGGCAACAGCACTTGATATGCTTAGAGCGAGATTATACGAGCTCGAAATTAGACGTAAAGAAGAGGCTGCAAATGCAATTGAAGCCGAAAAATCGGAAATTGGTTGGGGGCATCAAATAAGATCATATGTTCTTCAACCATATCAATTAGTCAAAGATTTGCGCACTAACGAGGAAACATCAGATACACAGGGCGTTTTAGATGGAGATATTGATAGGTTTTTAGAAGCCTCGCTCTCCAAAAGAGTGTCGACTATCTATACGGCCGAGTAGCGTTTTAATGAATTAACAGATAATATTGCTTAAGAATGGCCTGAGGCCTTCATGCAACTAGTTGTTGTACATAACATAATCATAAGTTTGGCATCTCGTGTAGTTGATAGAGGGGATTTTCGATGGGCTTATACAGTACGACTTATAAATATGCGCAAAATCATCCCGAAGAGTTTTGGAGTGAGGCTGCTGAACAGTTGGTCTGGCAAAGACGTTGGGACAAGGTTTTAGATGACAATAACTCTCCTTTTACTAAATGGTTTTCAGGAGGAAAAATTAATACCTGCTATAACGCTTTAGATGTTCATGTAGCTGCTGGGCGGGGCGAACAAGCCGCAATAGTTTATGATAGCCCTGTAACAGAAACAAAAGAAATTCTATCCTATAACGATCTTTATGAGCGAGTTTCTGCATTCGCCGGCGTTTTGGTGAAATACGGAGTGACTTACGGCGATAGAGTCATAATTTATATGCCAATGATACCCGAAACTGTTATTGCAATGTTAGCGTGTACTAGAATAGGTGCCATCCATTCAGTGGTTTTTGGAGGGTTTGCATCTAACGAACTCGCTAAACGTATTGATGATGCAAAACCAAAACTAATTGTGTCCGCATCCTGTGGCATAGAACCGGGTAGAGTCGTCTCATATAAACCATTACTAAACGGAGCTTTAGCGCTAGCGAAACATCAACCGAATAAATGTATTATCGTTCAAAGAAAAATGGAGCAAGTAGAGCTTGATCATCAAAGAGATATAGAATGGTTTGATGCTCATGAGGGATCTAATCCAGTTAATTGTGTTGAGGTGAGTGCACTAGATCCTGTATATATTCTGTATACATCGGGTACCACAGGAGTTCCCAAGGGGGTTGTGCGGCCAACGGGAGGCCATTTAGTATCTTTGAAATGGTCAATGAAAAATATATTTGATGTCAATCCTGGCGACGTTTACTGGGCTGCCTCTGATGTTGGTTGGGTTGTTGGTCATTCTTATATCGTTTACGCTCCTTTACTTCATGGTTGCACTTCTATCTTATACGAGGGAAAACCAGTTGGGACCCCAGATGCGGGTGCATTTTGGAGGGTAATGTCGGAACATAAGGTGTCGTGCATGTTCACTGCACCTACAGCAATGCGAGCGATCAAAAAAGAAGACCCAGGCGGTGATCTAATTAAAAAATACGATATGTCGTTTTTGCGATCTCAATTTCTAGCTGGGGAGCGATGTGATCCAGACACACTTCGATGGACTGAAAAATTATTAAAAGTACCCGTCATTGATCATTGGTGGCAGACTGAAACTGGCTGGCCCATCGCGTCGAACTGTCTTGGTTTGGAGCAACTTCCTATCAAACCAGGGTCCCCTACATGTGCTGTGCCAAGTTGGAACATAGAGGTTTTGGATTCGTCTTGTAAACCTGTAAAAGCCGGCGAAATTGGAGCCATATCCATCAAGCTACCACTTCCTCCTGGCGCACTTTCGACCTTGTGGCAAAATGATCAACGATTTATTGAAAGTTATATGGAAGATTACCCTGGCTATTATCAAACGGGAGATGCGGGAATAATAGATGAAGATAATTATCTTCATGTTATGTCTAGAACGGACGACATAATTAACGTTGCGGGACACCGTCTTTCAACAGGTGGTATGGAGCAGGTCTTGGCAAGCCACCCCGATGTTGCAGAGTGCGCCGTTCTGGGAGTGGCAGACAATTTAAAAGGGCAAGTGCCATTGGGTTTTTTGGTGTTAAAGGATGGTGTCCTTAAACCAGGTCAAGAAATTGTAAATGATGTAATCAAGTTGGTTCGAGAGGAAATTGGCCCTGTTGCCTCGTTCAGAACGGCGGTAGTTGTCGATAGATTGCCAAAAACGCGTTCTGGAAAAATCTTACGCGGAACTATTAAGTTGATTGCAGAGGGGGAACCTTTCGACGTTCCCGCTACTATTGATGATCCTGTTATCTTAGATGAAATAGCTAATGTTTTATCTAAAATAGGATATGCCGGCTAGACGATGGTTTACCGGAGTTTGAGTCACATGAATTTTTCAAAAATAAAATTGCCTTACTTGCTTTAGAAGAGAAGTGATATGTCAGTTCAAAACTGATCATCTTATAAAAATATTTTTTTGATGCTTTAAAATCGAAACGGTTGTATTAGCGTATATTCTTGTGGTCAATCAAATAGGAGTAGGTGAGGTGTTCAGTGACCCCAACGAAATACCTCTTAAGATAGATTTTTTATTAATTGATGAATTTTCAATGATGGCTTTTTCATCAGCCATTGAACCTCTTCGGTTGGCTAATAGAGTTAGGGGGAAACAAATATATGAATGGGAACTCATTAGTATAGATGGAGATACTGTTACAGCAAGCAATGGGACGGAAATTGTAGTTAACAAATCAATTGAAACGGCGAAAAATCTAAAAACAGTATTTTTGGTTTCCGGTATAAATGTGCATTTGCATGAGAATGAGCGCGTTTTTTCTTTTTTAAGAAAGATCTCAAGGACGGGTGCGATCATTGGGGCTCTTTGCACCGGATCTTATCTTCTTGCTAAAGCGGGTTTGTTGAATCAACACCGTTGTACAATTCATTGGGAAAATTTAGGAGCATTCAGAGAATCATTTCCTGAAATCGAAGTTTCTGCCGATATTTATGAGTTTGATAAGAACAGAATAACCTGCTCAGGTGGTACGGCTGGGCTCGACATGATGCTCTTTCTCATTGGGAAACAGCTTGGAGAAGAGATCGTTTCAAATATTTCCGAGCAATTTATTTATGATAAAATAAGGGGCCCAAACGACCCACAAAGAAGTAATTTAAATGCGAGAGTTGGCCTCACTCATCCTAAATTATTATTAGCGATTGGGGATATGGAAAATAATTTGGAAGAACCGATTAGCCAGTCGGAACTCGCGTTTAGAGCGGGAATTTCTTCTAGACAATTGGAGAGGTTATTTAGAAGACATCTGAACATGACGCCTACTCGTTATTACCTTAATCTTAGATTGAAAAGAGCCAATCAGTTATTGGAACAGACGAGTATGTCTATTCTGACAGTCGCGTTGGCTTGCGGATTTGTATCTGCTAGTCACTTTTCTAAATGTTACAAAGAATATTTCGAAATAAC
>CENX01061170.1_pt1 | contig 11275 bp, 11 predicted proteins | sample 361321 | NCBI WGS metagenome assembly CENX01 (sample SAMEA2619678, study PRJEB7988) | marine metagenome | isolation source: saline water (ENVO:00002010), including | reverse complement strand
GTAATTACATTGCAAGCCTGACCTATTCTAATATTTTCTGTTCTAGCCGCAGCATCAACCCCCATCATTAACGGGTTCGTTAAAGATTCCATTCCTTCGTGGTTAAAATGATGTTCAGTATACCAAATTGAATTCCATTTGTTTTGATCACAAAATTCAGTGATTTGTCTAGTTTCGTCTAAAAGTTGATGATATGGTTTATGAGTCCAATTGGTAGTGTTACAAAAATAACCAAATTTCATTAAAGCCTCCTTTAAAAATTAATTTAAAGACGACCGATCCCACTTTCGTACTTAAGAATTTACGACGAGTTATGTATCGCTTTATATGAATATATTATTATTGTTATCTTTGATATTCAATAAATTTTTTAAGGGAATCATTAAGAAATTTTTCGTAATTTAAAGCCTTATTATTTAGTCTAGTTTTATTTAAAAAAGCTTTATTCATTTTAAAATCGTATGATGGTTCAAAAAAGAATGGTATAGACATTCTTTCAGATCTGTTCCACAAAACTCTATGATTTGTAGCTTTATATTTTCCTTTAGTTAAATATTCGAGGGCTCTTCCAGTATTTACTATTAAAGCATTTTTGTTGAAAGGAACATTATACCACTTTTTATTCTTTCTATTTTGTACTTGTAATCCACCTTTTTTATCTTGATAAAGTATCGTAAATATTCCACTGTCTACGTGTGTTTCGCAGCCCAGAGCTACACCGTCTTGTTTTGAAATTTCAATTGGTTTTGACTGATTACTATAATAATTAAACCTAAGTGTACTTAAAGTTTTTAATCTTGAAAAAGCTTCTTTTGTAATTTTAGTATCTTTTTTATGCAATTTAACAATTCCTTTAAATAAGCATTCACCAAGAGAAAAAATTTTATCAAAATAATTTGATAGTATTTTTATTGATTTTTTATCGAGATTTTTTTTTAAATCTAAGTGTTCTATATATTTATTTTTAATTTTAAGAGCATATTTTCTTGAAACTTTAAGATCTCCTATATCCAAGCCCTCTTTTCCATTAACATCATTAGGAAAATAACCTCTATATTTATTTTTATTTTTAACATTCCATTTATTTGGGGATAATTTAATTTTATTTTTTTTTGGCAATGTAAAAAATTTTTTTCCAACAAAACAAGTATTTTCTATATTATTTTTACTTATTCCGTGTCCAGTAATTTGAAAGAAACCAACTTTTTCACATGCTATTTCTATTTTTTTAATTGTTTTTAATGAATTTTTAGACTTAAAGTTGCAATCGAGTAAAGAAGAAATATTAATCGTAGGTATAAAATTTTTACTCATCTGGTTGGGGTGTCAGTCGCAATCATTTGGTCTCTCGCTTTTTCTCGAATATAGATATATATACCTGCTCCAATAATTAATGCGACTCCAAAAAATGTTCTTGTAGTAGGAATATTTTGAAATAATAAATATCCTGCAATCATCGACCATAATATTAATGAATATTCAAAAAGAGATACTACAGATGGTGATGCAACACTGTATGCAGAGAATACACAATAAAAAGAAACAGCAGCAACAATTCCCATTACGACAATATACGGATAAGCATATGAAGGATTTGTAAACCACTCCCTTAAAATAAATTGCATCGTAGGATCAGAATAATTGTTGAACTGACCATTTCCTGTAAACAAAAATATAAAAACACTAATTATTGAAGCTCCTACGTACAGATGAAGCATTTGTGAATAAACGTTATCTTTATCTGAAGTGATCTTTGTAATTGTCATAGAAGAAGCATAACACAATGCACATGCTACAGGCGCTAAGTCAAAATAATTGAAATCACTAAAATTAGGATTAAGCACAATATAGACACCTATGAAACCCACAAATATTGCTGACCATCTTCTAATACCAATTTTTTCTTTTAAAAATAATTTTGCAAGTATGGACATAAAAAAAGGACTAGAAAAAAAAAGTGCATTAGCCATTGCTAGCGACATAAAAGTTAAAGAAATATAAAAAAAACTAAATCCAAAAAAAAATAATATTACTCTGAGAGGAGTTAATACAGGGTAGTAAGTTTTGAATATAATTTTTTTTTTTGTTATTATTAAGAAGGTTAATAATAATATTGCAGCTATTACTGTTCTAAGAAGATACAATTCATAAAGTGATGTATCTTGATGAACATATTTTATTAAGGCATCCTGTACAGAAAAAAAAGCCATTCCAAAAAGAACTAAAATTATTCCTTTGGGATTATTATCTTTTCTAATCATTTATTTAAAATTAAATCGGATGCTTTTTCTGCAATCATTATAACAGGAGCATTCAAATTCCCACTTGTAATTTCAGGCATAACAGAGGCATCAACTACTCTTAGATTATCTATTCCATGCACTTTTAATTTTTCATCGACAACAGCCATATTATCATTACCCATTTTTGCGGTGCATGAAGGATGATATGCTGTTTCAGCTTTAGATCTTATATATTCCTCAATTAATTCGTCAGATTGAGCAGTCTCTCCAGGACCAATTTCTTTTCCCGCATAAGAACTCATGGAATTTTGTGATAATATATTTCTTGCTATACGAACGCATTCAACAGTTTGCTTCATATCATCTTTATTTTCTAAATAATTAAATATAATTTTTGGTGAGCTCAGTGGATCAGAATTTCTTAAAGTTACAGAACCTCTGCTTTTGGGATGATTTGGACTAGCATGTAATTGGAAACCGTGACGATCTGGGTCAACTAATCCATGATCAATTACAAATGATGGAAAAAAATGGAATTGAATATTTGGAAATTTCTGGTCTGATGAGGATTTACAAAATCCTCCTGCTTCTAAAAAAGAATGTGAACATGGACCTGTTTTCGAGAGAAACCATTGTAAGCCTACTCGAATCATATTGATCTTATTAATATATGAATACAGCGTATCAGGAGTTTTGCATTCTTGTTGAATGTATGTTTCCAAATGATCCTGAAGATTCTGACCAACGCCTTCTAAATTTTTAAGAACTTTAATACCATTTTCTTTAAGTTGTTTTTGTGGACCTATTCCTGACAACATTAATAGTTGTGGTGAATTAATTGCACCGCTACTTAAAATTATCTCATTACTCGAATAAATTTTTTGAATTTTATCTTTTATTTTTACTTCAACTCCAATTGCTTTAGCTCCATCAAATAAAATTTTTTCTACAAATGACTGAGTAAATATTTTTAAGTTCTCTCTATTTTTAACAGGATTAAGATAGTACCTTGATACACTAGCCCTTTGGCCTTTATGAATAGTAACATCATACATACCAAAACCTTCTTGGATCTTTCCATTCATATCTTGATTTTTTTTGTATCCAGCCTCAATTGCAGAATCTATGAATGCTTTAAATAAAGGGTTTTTATTTTTTGATTGATTTATTGGAAGTATACCATTTCCACCTCTAAACTCGTTTTCTCCCTCTGACCAGGTCTCAATTTTTTTGAAAAAAGGTAAAACTTTATCATATGACCAATCTTTAAGTCCGAATTCTGCCCATCTTTGATAATCGTTAGGATTTCCTCTAACGTAAACCATTCCATTATGACCAGAACATCCTCCAATCATTTTTCCCCTAGGACAAAATATTTTTCTATTATTTAAATGAGGTTCTGGTTCAGAATAGTATTTATAATTATATTTAGGATCGTGCATTGTATATAGAATTGCAAGCGGCATGTTAACTTTCCAAATATCACTCGGTCGACCGGCTTCAATTAAAGCAACTTTTTTATTGCTTTTAGCTGAAAGTCTGTTTGCTAGAACACATCCTGCGGAACCTCCGCCAATAATTATATAATCAAAATGCATGGAAGTTTAATTTGGCTGATCACCTTCAATTGCAATTCTATCCATAACTCTTTCATGACCTAAACCTCTTCCAGGAAAAAAATCCGTTAGACCTTGATGCAAAGTACTTCTATTATCCCATATCGCCACTGCATTTTCAGTCCATTTAAATCTACATGTAAAATCTAATCTTTGTTGGTGTATAAAAATTCGATTTAAGATATCATCACTCTCACTTTTCTCTAAGTCTATTATTTTTTTTGTATACATAGAATTTACATATAATATTTTATTACCTGTTTCTGGGTGAGTTCTAACAATAGGGTGTTTGTTTGAATATTCATCTAGATTACCATTGCCTTCCATTTCTTGGTATTTTTCAACAAAAGCTGCAGCACCTAAGGAACTATGAATTGCTCTCTTATTATTTATTACTTTTTTAATTTTTTCATCAAGTGTCTCATATGCGATTTCCATATTTGAAAACATAGTGTCCCCACCCACTGGTGGAACTTTTACAGATCTTAAAATAATAACTTTGGTTGGTTTCACATTATAACTAACATCTGTATGCCACGTTTCTCCCCATTGATGTTTTTCATTCGGACCTTTTATAATTCTTATTATTTCTGGGTATTCATCTCTACCTTTAACATAGATATGTCTTTCTAGCGGTCCAAAAAATTTTGCAAGATTAATTTGTTCTTCCGGTAAAATATTTTGATCCCTAAAAAATAGTACTTTATGCTCAAGCAATAACTTATTTATTTGATTACAGTTTTTTTCAGAGGAATCTTTTAAATCTATTCCACTTATCTCAGCACCAAGAGCTCCAGAAATTAAATTTGTTTGCATATTTATTTCTTAAGTTTATCATAAAATTTCAAATTATCTGAGTTAAAATTTGATCTATTCTTTTCTATAAAATCATTCATAATTTTTAATTTTTCACTTTCAAATTCTGCAACTTTTCTTTCTCCTAAATCTACATATAATGATAATGTTTCGTAAGTTGCGGCAACAAATTTTTTTTCACTATGCACCATCTCTAGTTTATACAAAATTCTTTTTTTATCATGATCACAATGTATCAGATTAATATCTACCTCATCTCCTTCTTTTACTTCTTGCTTATAAGCTATATTTGACTCTACAACCATAGTACTTTTTTTAGTTGTCTTAGCTGACTCTTCTCCCATATTAAAATTTGTTAGCAAAACTTCAGATCCGTGTTGATCAAAAATTAAAATATAATAAGCAACATTCATGTGACCGTTGTAGTCTACCCAGTCATTAATAATTTTAGTTTTTGTTAAAAAAACACCCATATTAATTTTTGTAATCTGGATCTTCTTTATCTAAAATAACTCTAATTTGATCTAGGTGTGCTCTTGCTAGATCGCTCGGATATGTTGCCCATTCTTGTGCTGTCTTTTCAGCAACTTCATGTGATGCAATATTCAATTCTTTATTTGTTGAAAGTGCTGTTAGATAAGTTTCAGCAGATTTTTCGAAATAATATAATGCATCAAATCCGTCAGAAACTGTTTCACCAGTTGTCATAATTCCATGGTTTGCCATTAACATATGCTTTTTATTTCCTAAAGCTGTTGCCATTTTTTTTGACTCTTCTTCGAATCCCATTCCACCGTATTCGTTATAAACAGAAACTCTATTATAAAATCTCATAGTATTTTGATCTATCGGAGGCAAGGTTGGATCTTTTAAAGTTGATAAAGCTGTTGCGTACTTTGAGTGTACATGGAATATACATTTTGCGTGAGGTACTTTATTATGAATAGTACCGTGGATATTTATTGCAGTAGAATCAACTAAGTCTGGTTTTTTTTTTAATTCATTAATATTATCTTTAGTAACTAAAATTAAATCACTTGCTTTCATTTGGCTAAAATGAACTCCGGACCTATTTACATAAAAATCTGTAGTTGAGCCTGGAATACATGCGCTAAAATGATTAGCAACTGCCTCACTCATGTTTAATTTTGCTGCCCATCTAAAAGTTGCGGCTAAATCTTTTTGTAATTCTGTTATTTCCATTTTTAGTAATATGAATTATATTTCAATTATAAATTATGAACAATAAAGTTTTCATCTCTTGTGCTGTGACAGGATCTGGCGATACAGCTAGTAAACACCCTGATTTACCCAAAACACCAGAACAAATAGCTAAAGCATCAATCGAAGCGGCTAAAGCCGGAGCTGCAATAGCCCATATACATGTTAGAGAAGAAGATGGAACCCCAAGTAGAAGACTAGAATTATACAAGGAAGTAGTTGATAGAGTACGTTCAAGTGATACTGACGTAATAATAAATCTCACCACCGGAATGGGGGGAGATCTAGACATTGGAGAAGAGAGTCCACTTCAATTTGGTCCGTTAACTGACATGGCAAACATTATGGAAAGAATTGCTAATGCAGAGCAATTTCTGCCTGAAATTTGTACCCTTGATTGTGGAACTTTAAATTTTGGAGATGGATCAGTAATTACAATTAATACTCCAAGAGACTTAAGAAAAGCTGCAAAAAAACTCCAAGAAATTAAAGTCAAACCAGAAATTGAGGCTTTCGACTTAGGAAATATGTGGTTTGGTGCTCAACTACATAATGAAGGCTTGTTAGATGATCCACCAATGTTTCAAATGTGTTTGGGGATTCCTTGGGGTGCACCAGCCACTCCTCTTGCAATGCAAGCAATGAAAGACATTATGCCTAAAGAAGCAGTATGGTCTGGTTTTGCAATTTCGAAAAATGAAATGCCATTTGTAGCACAGACAGTTGTAATGGGAGGAAATCCAAGAGTAGGTCTTGAAGATAATTTATATCTCTCAAAAGGAAAGCTGGCAACTAACGCACAGTTAGTAGAAAAGGCGGTAAGAATTACAAATGATTTAGGAGTTTCAACAATGACACCAGCTGAAACAAGAGAAAAACTTAAACTTGTAAAACATAAGTAAATTATGAACAGGGCAGTCATTGCAGGTTATTCTAGGTCACCATTTACTCCAGCAAAAAAAGGTGAATTGATTGATGTAAAACCTAATAAATTATTATCAGCAGTAATTAAAAATCTAATTTTAAAATCAAAAGTAAATCCCTCAGATATTGAAGACGTTATAATTGGATGTGCATTTCCAGAAGGCGAACAGGGATTTAATATAGGTAAAATCGTAACATTCCTGAGTGACATGGATATAAAGACCTCTGGCATGACAGTAAATAGATGGTGTGGGTCATCAATGGAAGCAATTCACATAGCAGCAGGAAAGATTGCGCTCGGTTCAGGAAAAGTTTTTATTTGTGGTGGAGTTGAAAGTATGTCCAGAGTTACTGCTGGATTTAATCCTATGCCTTTTCCAAAATTAGATGAGGAAAATCCAAATGTATATTTTTCAATGGGAATAACAGCGGAAAATGTTGCTAAAAAATACAATCTCAGCAGAAACGAACAACAGGAATTTTCAATATTTAGTCACGAGAAAGCAGCAAAAGCTCAGAGTAATGGAAATTTTGAAAACGAAATTACAAAAATAAATAATTGTTTCAAAGACGGTGGAATTAGATCTGATACAAGTCAAAAGGTTTTAGATGGTTTAAAGCTTGCTTTCGATCAAGAAGGAACGATTACAGCTGGAACGTCTTCGCCATTAACAGATGGAGCTGCTACAACTTTAATTTGTGAAGAAAAATATGCAAAAGATAATAATTTAGATATTTTGGCGAGAATTGTATCTACTTCTGTTCAAGGATGCTCACATGAATTTATGGGACTTGGACCTATAGGTGCAACGCAGAAAGCTCTGAAAAGAGCAAATCTTTCAATAAAAGATATAGATATCGTGGAACTAAACGAGGCATTTGCCTCACAATCGTTAGCCTGTATAAAAGATCTAGGAATAGAAAAAAAAAAGATTAACTTAGACGGCGGTGCATTGGCATTAGGTCATCCTCTAGGTGCAACAGGAGCAAGAATTACAGGAAAAGCTGCACAATTACTTAGAAGAGAAAACAAAAAATATGGACTTTCTACCCAATGTATTGGCTTAGGTATGGGAATTTCAACTATTATTGAGACAGTGAATTAATTTTTAATTTTTTGAAAGAGATTTTTGTAATTCTTTATTTGTTATATATCCTTTTAAATTTCCTTTTTTATCAACTACTTCGCAATTTGAATTATTGCAAACTACTTGTGGCAAAAATTCTTCTATGAACTGATCTTCTAGAACTTTAATTAAATGATTTTTGTCTATACCATTTGTGTCAGTCACAGGTTTCATAATTGTTTTTGCTTTAAGTACCTTTGCTCTGTTTACATCTTTAACAAAAGCTTCAACGTAATCATCAGCGGGTTTCATTATAATGTCAACTGGGGTTCCAACCTGTACTAATTTACCAGCGTTTAATATACCTATATGATCTCCTAATCTTAAAGATTCATCAAGGTCGTGTGTTATAAAAACTATAGTTTTTTTCAATTCTGATTGTAAATCTATCAATTGTTTTTGCATATCACTTCTAATCAGTGGGTCTAGTGCTGAAAAAGCTTCATCCATTAACATTATGTCAGTATTAGTCGCAAGTGCTCTTGCAAGACCGACCCTTTGTTGCATTCCTCCTGATAGTTGGCTTGGGTATTGATTTTCAAAACCATTTAGTCCAACAGCATCAATTTTTTCCATTGCAGATTTATTTCTTTTTTCTATTTCAATACCTTGCATCTCTAGTCCATAACCAACATTTTGAATTACAGTTTTATGAGGAAATAAACCAAACCTTTGAAAAACCATACTCATTTTATGTCTTCTAAATTCTATTAATTGTTTTTGATCCAACGACATAACATTTGTGCCTTCAATTAAAACTTCACCGTCAGTAGGGTCAATTAATCTATTAAGGTGTCTTATCAAAGTAGATTTTCCCGATCCAGATAAACCCATACATACAAATGTTTCGCCTTCTTCAATTTTTAATGAAACGTTATCCAATCCAACAGTATGACCTGTTTTTTCTAAAACCTCCTCTTTATTCGCACCATCTTTTACCATTGGTAAAATAGATTTTGGATTATTCCCAAATATTTTATAAACGTTATTTATTTCTATTTTAGACATTTTTTATATATATTTTTAGCAGGTGAGGGAAGTTCTTGCAAATTAATCTAATTTTAATATATATCGAAATAATGAGCGAAATTTCAAAAGTAGTGAAAAACAACACTTACTTAAAAATATTATGGGACGATGGAGAGGAAAGTAAGTTTAATTATCTTTGGTTAAGAGATAATTGTCCAACTGCACATGACAAGAATTCAAATCATAGAATGTTTAATATTTTAAATGTATCTAAAAATATTAATGCAAAAAATTATAATATTAACAAAAACGGTAAACTAGAAATTGAATGGAGCGAAGGTAACCACAAGAGTTTCTATGATATAAAGTGGTTAAGGGAAAATTGTTACACTATAAAAAATAAAAAAAAATACATCTCACCATATCAATTATGGGACAATACTTTACAAAATGATATAAAAAGTATCAGCATAGATCATGATGAGATAATTTCATCTGATGATGGTCTTATTAAATGGTTAGAGCTTTTACATCATAAAGGGATCGCAATTGTTAAGAATAGTCCAATAGAAAAAGAATCTGCATTTCCAGTTTTAAACAGAATAAGCCATACTAGAGAAACATTTTTCAAAACACCATTTGAGGTTATTAATATTCCAAAACCAAATAATTCTGCGTATACAGCTCATGCATTAAGAAATCACATGGATTTACCCTGGTTCGAAAATCCACCAGGATATCAATTTTTACATTGTTTGATAAATTCTGCTAAAGGTGGAGATTCGTCTGCAGTAGATGCTTTTGCTGTTGCACACTATATAAAAAATAACCACAAAGAGGAATTTGATACTTTAGTTAATGTTCCGTTTAAATTTAGAGATAAAGATTATACCCAACAATCTCACAGAGGTTTTTATGCTCCAGCCATAAGTTTAACAAAAGATGATGACTTTAATGATGTAAGATTTAGCATTGCCACTATGGATACACTAGATTGTCACCCAGATATTATGGAAAAAGTATATAGTGCACACTATTTATTTGGAAAGCTGCTACATGACCATAAATTCCAAATAAATTTTAGATTAGAGCCTGGCGATATTTACTCATTTAATAATAGACGAGTTTTACACGGTCGAACTGAATATGATCCGAATTCAGGACATAGACATCTGCAAGGATATTACATAGATAGAGACGAAATAATCGGAAGGTTGAATTACCTTAAAAATGTTCAATTATAAATTTTCAACGATTAAATTATTTTCTTTAGAATACCTTAAAAAATCTATCTTTTTTTTAATAGTATAGAAGAATTTTTTTTTTTTTATTTTTTGGATTTTTTTACTATTTAAAAATTTTTTATCGAGGACTAAGTATTTTATTTTATTATTATTAGATTTTTTAGTAATTTTCTCAATATTTGATTTATCAGAAAAAGATAAACCCAAATTAAGATCAGATCTTATTTTCAACAAATTATAAATATTTTGTTCCTTGAATGAGACAAAAATACAATATTTAAACTTAATAGTTTCTTTTATTAATTCTTTTAATATTTTTCTATTTAATAAAGGTTTAATTTCTATCATTATAGGATATTTATTTTTAGATGCTTCAAGCAAATCTTTAAGTAAAGGAATTTTTATTTTATCATTTGTAATTTTTTGTAAATTTTCATAATCAATATTTTTTATACTTCGATTAATTTTAAAAGTTCTATTTAGAGTAAAATCATGAAAACAAACAAACTTTCTATCTTTAGTTATATGAATATCTGTCTCAACGCCGTAATTTTTTTTAAATGAGGCTTTAAATGATTTGAGGCAATTTTCTTTAAATTTTTTATTTAAAATTCCTCTATGAATTAAGTGCATAATAAAAAGGGCCCTGTTTTAAAAACAAAGCCCTTTTAGATTTTTAATTTAAATTATTAATTTGGAAGCCAACTTTTCCATTTACCTGGATTATTGTCTAACCACTCATTAACAACTTCTTTAACATCTCTTTTTTTAATATCAACTTCAACTAACATTTTTGCTTGGTCGATATTTTGTAAAGACATTTTTTCGAAGAATGCTTTAGCATCAGCGTGCTCTGATTTTGCAAATACTGCTGGATTACCATAATTCATTGTATAATCCTTTGCCCAACCAGTTGCTGGCCAACCTTTAGTTCCACAATCTTTCCAGTTACCTGCTTCAGTAAAAGTATCAGGATCGCAAACTTTATGTTCTGGAAGTTGAACTCCTACCATGTCAAATTCCCCAAAAAACCAGTGAGGTGACCATAGATATAACATAAACGGTTCTTTTCTCATGTAAGCAGCTTTTGCTTCTGCAATAGCAGCAGCTTCTGT
>CENX01044404.1_pt1 | contig 11278 bp, 9 predicted proteins | sample 361321 | NCBI WGS metagenome assembly CENX01 (sample SAMEA2619678, study PRJEB7988) | marine metagenome | isolation source: saline water (ENVO:00002010), including | reverse complement strand
GGTTGAAGTTGAACAGATATTGTATCTATATTCACAAGATCCTTCCAGTATGATGGAAGTCTTATCACTTTTTCATTTTTTAACCTACCTCGATGGTAAACACCATGTTCTGGGCCCTCAAGACAAGCATGAGCAAGACGATATCCCTCTCCTTTAGTTGGATGTTCGATATCAAAGAGTTTAGTTGTGGCAACAATTGATCCAGACCATGTTGCGTATCCTGCAGACATGGTACCATCTATTGTAAAATTACCAGTCACAGTTCCGTTACCGTCAATCGCAGTATCTCCTTTCACAGATAATGCTTTAGATGCACCTGTGTTACCATCTTTACCAATCATTACAGTGCCTTCAGCAGTTGAAAAATCATCTGAGTTTCCAACTTGTAATGGCCCTTCAATATATGCAGAGTGTTTTACTCTGCCAATTCCTTTTCCTAATGCATTTGGTGGATTAATATTTGGATCAGCAACAACTAATTGACCATTGTTTATTAATACTTCATCAAAAATAAATGCCATTTTAATCTCCGTAGTTTAAATAATTAATTGTATTTTCAGTGGCAACAGACAGACCTACAATAAATTTTGCTTGAAAATTTACAACACATTGAGATTCTAATTTCAAAAGAGTGCTGGCACTTATGTGAGTTTTACACTTACCACGTATATTAACATTTTTTGCATCAATGTCAAGATTATTTATCGCCTCTAATGTAAAATTTTCATTCGCCCTTATATTAACATTTTTTCCCACCATATTAATATCCCCATTCTCTGCAAGAATATCAATATGTCCAGTCACTGCATTCACAAAGATGGATATTTTGTCCTTATCTATATCCTCACCTGATTGAATTTGAGTAACTCCGGGTGAAACTAATGTGGTATATCCTGTTCTAGGCCCATCCTGATCCATTGAATAATAATGTCTACCATCAAGGGCAACAATTTTATAACTTGATGTAACGTCTTTTTTTAATCCAATGCCACCAAATTGAACCACAGCATCCTGTGTTCCTATTGCTTGTGTCCAATAATTTTTCTTCTCTGACATGATTAATTTTTTTTATATTTAGTAACCACCATATCCACCTCCTCCACTTGGCGGTGGTGATGGTGGAGGGGTTGGTGATGGTGCTGGAGCAGGTGCAGGGGTTGGTGCTGGTGCAGGTGCTGGAGTTGGTGCTGGAGCAGGAGCAGGAGCAGGAGCAGGAGATGTTGTAAATGTACTTGGGTCAACAACTTCTGGTTCTGCCGTTAATATTTCAGTCGAAACGGGTGTGGTAGTTATATCATCATCAATTCTTTGCACTCTATCAACTGAGACATTGACTCCACTTATACTAGCCTCTCGTGTTTCAAAAACTCTTATTTTAGTGCCTGTTCTTGCAGTTGTTCCAACAAACTTCACTCCATTTTCAAAATAAACATTCCCATAATATTCTTTTCCATTTACAAATCCATTTATATTCAATCCAACAAGATCAAATACTTGAACTATGTCTGATATGACAGGTTCAACAGGGATAGGATCACGAATTACATTAAAAACTGGTATGAAACTTGCATTAACACCAGAGTTTGTTTTCATTCTAATGAATGGTAATTCTGTAAAATTACCTGTTCTCAAGATATTAACTTTTTTTATTTTCCCAAAGGGGTCACAACTATATGATAATTGTGTTCCATTAGATGGTTCTATAACTAATTCATCAACACCACACTCATAATTGATTCCGGGATTTGAAACAATGACATCAGATAGTTCAATTATAGCAGGGTATTGGGGGACTGATGATTTTGGAGGGAGATATCCAGAGCCAGTTTCATTTACAATAACTCTAACTACAGATCCGTTCTCTATTTCGGTTGTTAAAACTGCTCCCGTGCCATTTCTACATGGATCAATAACTTGAACGAATGGTGGTGTGACGTATCCATAACCACCATTAATAATATCAACCGCAATAATATTTCCAGAGGAGTCAACAACTGGATTTGCTTCTGCACCTACTCCACCTCCACCAAAAAATTTTAAAACTGGTGGGCCGCAGGGTTGAGGGCCAACTGCACAAGGATCTGATCTAAGTAAATCATTTGTTGTTAAATTATTTACTTCATCAATCGTTAGATATTTTACTTTTTTATCACCATTTATAAAGATAAATGTTGTATTTGGATTATTTTTTTCGTAATCATTGGCATCACTCACAGAAATACCACTTACATAACCAGTATCGTTTATGTATCCAACTTTGATATTATCATTTGATATTGATGCTAATGACATTATACACTAAAAGGGGGTGTTTTAAATTTAGGAATATCAATAGTTGGAATGTCTATTTTAGCGTTTGCTTTCACTGCGTCAGCAAACGAAACCATACTACCATTCTCAGCATCTACATCCTCACCAGTGAATTTAATTGTCTTTTGTTTTGAACATCTGATTGTTTTATCACACTCTAAAAATGCTGCGGTTGTTGAAATAAAGGTTGAAGCAAGTGCCATATCAAAATTCAAACCACCCAATGCACCAAAACCACCTATGTCTATGCCAGAAATAGGTAATCTTCCTCCTAAAACATTACTCAAAACTTGTGGTGCAAGACCACCCAGATTTCCAACAGCATTTGTTAGTGACAACATATCTCCTGTAGTAGCAGCAAGAAACGTTGCACCTACTGCTTGCATTAAATTAGGATTTATTCCTAATGGAGCAGCTAAATCAGAAAAAGCACCAACTATATCATTGTTATCTAAAGATTGTAATACACCAGATAAAGCATTAACACCTTGACTACTACCAGATAAATTAACCAAACTTGTAAGTGCAGCTGCATAATTACCAGAATTAAATGCAGATGTAATTGCTCCTGCTTGGTTTGCATCAATACCAGCAGATGCAGCTAAGGCAGCACCAATTCCTGCATACAATTGTCCATTTTCAAATGCCGTGATGACATTTTCTTGTGTTAGAGAGTTTGAAAAAGTATTGATTCCTTGTTGTCCTGATCCCTCAGCTATAGGGCCTATTGCATCATCATAACCTCTTAAAATATCGTTAATCGTATTTGACATCACATCAGCTAATATCTCTTCTGTCTCACATGGTGGATTTGGATAGTAATATCCATCAGGTGCGGGAGGTGGTAATAAATCAGACTCAGGAAAGTTAGGTGTCACTGGTGTCGCTTGGTCATCAGTTGGTGGGAGTGATTGATTTTTTTTTCTATTCAAAGATCTCCTTAATGCTGCACCAATTAATCTTGCAAGATCACCTTTTATTTTTGAAAAAACACATGCTAATTTATTTTGACCTGCGATGTTTTTCTCTAACAGTTTAATTCTATCTAATATACTTGCTTCTGCCTCCAATTCTTTTGTTTTTTCATTTAAATCACCAAGAACAAAATCTTGAACTTTTCCTAGAATAGATGCAACAGGAAAGGCAATCAACGCAGCTGTATCTGATATTAATTTTGATATGTCTTCATTTATTTTATCAGAAGCTGCTGCATCTCCAAAATTATTAAGTTTATCTGTTAAATTTTGATATTTTTTTTGAAAATTTCCAAGTATCGTTGAAGTTTCAGCGATAGCATCGTTATCTTTTGGGCAAGGAATATATTTTTCAAGATTTTGTTGGAAATCTTGTGCTATAGCATCAGATCCTATCGCATGAACACCATCACCAAATTCTTTATAGTTAGCACTTTTTGGATCAGAAGTCTTCTTTTGATAGGCTGAAGTTTTTGTTGTGCCATCGTCTCTATACGCACTTTTAGGAGCATACTTAGTTAGATTCTGTCCAAGTTCTGGGATAGGGGTCTTCGCGTTGTTGCCAAGCACTCCCATAATGATAGGAACTTGTTCATCGTTTCCATCTAAAAAGAATCCAAAGACAAACATTCCCTCCTTAATTCCGGGAGTTTGAAACGATCCTCCTTGACCACCACCCCAAACTGAGTACATAACTTGAGCCCAAGGTAGTTGATCATCTGGTATTAAGTCACCTTCATCATGAAGTCCCATGATTCTGACTTTATATCGATATCCCCATCCCGGAATATCTTCTGCATTTTTAAAAGACGTATCATTTATATTATCTCGCCACGATGAAGAGTCAGCAACTTGGCCTAACCACCAATGAAATTGACTCCCAACAAAACCGGGATTATAAAGATTTGATGTTTCCATTAATCATCATATACTAAACACTCTGGTTCATCAGGGTGTAAGTCACAAAATACTTCTAACACATTAGGGTCATGATGATCTCCAGCTTCAATCTCTTCGTGATGATGATCTACATACTCTTCGAGTTCATGTAACTCACCAAGAGTATGTCTCTTCATTGCTTCAGAGGTCTTCGGGTCGGCAAGAATCTCCTTGTCTTTTTGAATGTGGTCTTCGATAGATTTCATTTGCTTGATTAGATCCTACATTTGTATTTATCTATTATAGCATGATTGATTAAACAACTCCAACAACCATACCATTACTTTCTACTTTTCGACCAATCGAATCTCTTACTAATCCTAATCTTGTTACAGCATTTTTTGTAAGTAAGGTATGTCTTAAACTCATAACAAGATATTTTCCACCAACCATCTTATTTCTCTCCCCGTCATTCTTTTGATTAAGAGATTTAATCTCAATTTCAACAGTGTCTCCAACTTTGTATGATAAATCTAAAGCGATCTCAATATCAACTGAATATAAACTTAGTTGATTATATCTTCTTGTTGCTTGATTTAATATTTTTGCTGGTTCAAAGATTTCTTTATCACTTAATTTTAATTGTTCTTCTACATCTCCCGATGGAAGAGTTCCAGTATCTCTTAAAATATAAGTTGTTCTTGTGGGAGCATCTGTAAATTTTTCATTTAACTTAGGTAATTTTTTAGAAGCTAAAGTTGTTCCTGATTTTGCTTCATCAGCACTTTGCACAACCTCTTTATAATCACAGTTAAAAGGATCAAAGGCAATTAGTTTTGTATTATAAGCACCCATTGATAATTTACGATTTGCGGTTAAAGTATTATCAATCTTAAATTTTGATATTTTTACATCTTGTAGTTGAGATGATACTGTGATACCCTCTGGTGTATCATTGTAAATAAATTTTTCTTTTGGTGATTGAGCGAATAATGAATCTAATGATTTAAAATTAAAACCATCTCTATTTTGATAAAAAACAAACCCAGCTGTATTACCAGATTTACCATCTTTGTTTGAGAAAGATTTTTTTGACAACCATCTTAAAATATACAGTGGTTTTTTTCGATTACCAATAAAGTTATAATTATTAGATGTCTCTTGAATATTTTCATTTTTTATATTTTTTGTTTTCAAATTTTCAGATAAAATGTTCGTCACATGTGCTGATATTCTTCCATCATATCTTTTTTTTACCCTTGCAATTTCTTGATGATTTCGTATAAACTCCTCTGAAGTCATCGTAAGAATCACAATTTCTTTCCTAGTGTCTGATTCTGGTATTGAAACGTTGTTAACAACTAAATCCAACTCTAAAGTATTTGATTGTGCGTCATGTACTTTTATTGAAACGTCCTCTGTCCCAACAACTGGTAGTCCTTCAGTCAAAGACTTTCCATTAAATTGTGCACCAGTGTCAGAAACTGTTACTTGTGCTTCAACAGTGTCTCTAAACAAGTGCTCACTATATGTGAACAGGGTGGGATTTGCATCGAATAAACTTCTAGATTCACTGCCATCATTTGGAGTAATATCTATTTTATCAATATTTGAATTGATAGCTTCTAAAGAAGCTGTATGATTAAGTTTTGCCATTTATCTATCGTGATGAGATGCAGCGATTGAATTAGATTTTTTTTCACCCCCTATAATTATCACATCAGATGAACCTTGATTTGAGGATATTGGAATTGGAATCGGTATAAAATGAGCTAGACGATTATCAATTCCCTCATAAGATGTATAATTTCTTAACACTTCAAGTGATTCAAATCCCTTTGCTTTATTTAAGTCTTCTAGAAATCCCGGTGCATTTTGTCTAACAGCTAAAGTAGAATCTGCATCAATAACAAATTCACGAGAATGAACAAGGCCAGCGAGTTTTCTTGAATCACCTTTACCAGTAAATCCACCCTTGGCAAAAGTAATTAACCCCTCTTTAATTGCTTTTTCTTTTATTGTTGATTTAACAGTTGATTCACCAACATCCTGTGCTGAAACAGATGATTGTTTTCCTTTAACCATATCATATACAAAACCACCTAAGATGTCACCACCAATACCACCTATGATAGATCCTATGATTGGGCCACCAAAAGGAATAAGTGGAGGGAAACTACCAATCAAAGCACCAACAAATCCACCTAGTATTCCACCGACTGCTTTATATCCTGCTCTCTCTGGTATTTCACCAAACAAATATATGTCGAGCAATAATCCAACTAGATCACCAAGAAAAGGAATGAGTCCTATTGATTCACCTACTGCTCTCTTCAGCATTCCCTCTGCACCTTCTTGCAAACCTTTCAATGGGCCGCTCATGATAACTTTAGAAACTCTACTTGTTTGACGAGTTGCAAAGTCAACCATAGTTTTATCAATACCTTTTAGAAATTCACCAGTTTCAAATAAAGCACTTCTTCCCCTTTCAAACATAGAGGGTTGAATTATATCAGGCATGGTGGTTGGGAACATCGAACGTGCAGCAGCACCAACAGGTTTGTCAACAGGTTTGTTAACATTTTGAACGTTTTCTTTAATCAAATTTCCAAATTCAATATTCTGTGTTGTTTGTCCAGAAAGATTTAATCCTGCTTGTTTTAATTTGGTTATTTTTCTAGCTCCAACTCTTGAGGTCTTGACAATGGTTTCCTCTGGGCTTATTAGATTTAATTTTTCAAATACTGATTTAGGAATTTTAGGTTTTAATTTTTTTATTTTTCTAAAATCAAAATCAAATGTTTCTACAAAATCAAATATTTCTTTTGCATAACTATCAATTCTTTTTATTGTATTGTCATATCTTATATTGATATCAAATAAACCTGCTCTTAATAAATTGTCATCAATTAATCCTTCTACGTACAATTCATCTAAGTCAGCTAATTCCCTTAAGTAATTAATATTTGCCTCCGATCTTAACGCATTGGCACTTGGTAGTTCGTTTTTCCTAAAAAAAGCGAGTACTTCTTCTTGCGATCTAAATCTATCTAATAATCCGATATTTTTTGCTGTATCAAATTTGTAACTTTTAGTTTTAGTTTTTAACTTTCTTTTTGCTTTGAACATCCCTGTAACAGGATCTATAACCCTACCTTTTGGATTAACCTTAAAATTTTTAGGGTTTATAATGGCCTTCTCTTTAAAATTTAATTTTTGATATATTGGATTTTTTTTAAATAATTGTTGTAACGACAAATCCTTAAGAGATCCCCTTGTTACTTCAGTTACTTTTGATCTAAATCTTAAATTTTGAGCAAATTTCTTTATAGTTTTTAGGTCAGGGAAATTTGAAAGTGCTTGGAAAGCTGCAACAGTAAGTAACGTATTAACAAATGTGTCTATTGCTCCTGAAAATTTTGCAAATGATTTTTCAATATTAGCCTTTGATAACACTTTAAAATTAAATGATGCACTAACTTTATCTACCATCTCTTTTCCAAAAGTTAAAAATGATGTAAGAGATTTTAAAGTCGTTGTAATCATCTTTGTTATCGGACTTAATATCCTTCCCAAAAACTTAAATAATTTTATCAGTTGTGGTAAAAATAAAGCTGATAGTCCTATCAGTCCGGCGATTAGTCCACCTAGTAAGTTGTTTGATTTATTTCTTTGCCTACGAGATCCATCATCGTCATTTGTTACACGAAGTTTTTCTAAATTTTCCTCTCTACTTCTTCTTCTTTTATTTTCCTCATCCTGATTTATAATACCATTTCTCATTTTGACAAGAACAAGTTTCTTTTTTAGTAAAGAATTAATTTTGATAAGGTTCCTTTTTATTGTCACAATATTTCTACCCCTTTGCATGTTTGAGGGTTGTTTATTTCCAAGTAATTTATTTGTATCAATCATAATCCTATGTCCGCACCGTAGATTTCATACACTTTTGGATCACCAAGCGGAAGATTTACTGAAAAAGTTTCATTATCTGTCTCAGAGTTTTGATCATTTAATTGCTGTTTAAATTGATTTGCAACTTCAGTTATATTAAATGAACTCGTATCCATCGCTTTGTTATTTCTTACAACTGGTGTTCCGGGTATGTTTCTTTGTTGAGCATTCGTTAATGTACCATCAGCAAGTGGTTGTGGGAAAGCAAGATCCATCATTAAATCAAGAAGAGGTAGTCTCTTAAGTAAACCTTTACCAAGTCCAAGCATACTTCGAGTTGATCCTTGCATTGTTTTTACACCAAAAGTTTTCGCGTATGCACTCCTACTCATTTTGATTTGGTCTTGCCCTAATATAGATTTACTTCCAAACTTTTGAATATATCTATTTGGTAACTTCCCTGTATCAAGTGTTCCTTTTGGATTTATGGTGCCACCAGTTCCGGGTAATCCTTTTAGTAGAGATGGATTTGTATATGTTCTTGCAGTTGATACATTTCTTGTTGCAAACCCTGGCCCTTGTCCGAACATTTTTGACCCTTGATATGGTCTTCCACTAAACACAGGAGTTCTTATTCTTCCAGCAGCACCCGAACTAACTTTAGTTTGTCCAAATGGATTTAAAGATCCTCGATTTAATCTTCGATTTAAAAATCCCTTTATACCGCTATTTGGAATTATAGTTCCAGCTTTTGATGGAACAAATAACTCAGTTGTTTTGTTTATTGATCCGTCTGGATTATCTCCAACAAAGACTGGTTCATTCTCATCCACCTCTCCACCTTTGTTTAGATTTCTTGTTTTTAAAAAAGTACCTAAAGAACCTAAGAAACTAAAGAAATCTTTTGTTTTTTTACCTATCTGTAAACTTGATCCTATACCTCTTCCTGATATTATTTTACCACCAGCACCCGTGATCGGAACTTTTCCTGTAAAAAGTGCTTTAAAATTTTTGAGGAAACCAAGATTAGGTAAACCACCACCCAATCCACTTAAAACAGAAGATCCAAGAAGTTTAGCAGTCGCTGCTCCTAAAGTAACAATTAAACCCGATGCTGCCACACCAAGAGCGACCACAGCTGTTGTTACGAAACCAAATTTACTACTAAAGAATTTTCCTATCAAATCAACTATTTTTTCATTCTCCGGATTTGCTAGAAATTCTAAAAGTTTTACAAGTGCCCTACCAAAGAACACGGTTAATATAAACCTTAAAATACTTTCAAGAAAACCGACGATTGGAGATGCAATTTTTTTAGCACGATTAACTAAAAAATCCCTTACTGGCCTTTTTGCTTCTAGTTTTGCCTCCCTTTCTCTTCTTCTATCGTTCTCATATCTTCTTTGTAAATCTAAAAATGCTTCTACCTCAATTTTTTCTTGCTTTTTAAGAGTTTCTAATATTGATCCTGTTAAATCTTTTATTTCTTTTATATTTTTATCTTCATCTCTATTTAAAAATTTAGATGAGGATATCCTTCTCGTGGTTTCGCGAATGGGTCTACGAAACCTTTTCATTTGGTTTAAAAAATTTTCATAAACTGGAGAAGTCTCATCCATTACTTGCTCTTTGTTGCTGTTCTTTTAATCGTTCTTCCTCTAAGTGTGCTTGCAATAAGCCAACATAGACATCCCGTTCCCACGGCATCATATTTTCAATTTCAGTCAAACTATATTTATGGTACTGCATCATCGAAAAATTTAATCTAAAGTAATTCTCCAGATCCATGTGTACCATCGCTAGCCGAAAAAAGATGCTAAACCCTCAAGCACAATATCACTTTCCACTTTAGTATTAGGATTTAAAATCTTCACTGTGTGTGTTAATTTAGGCATTGATTCAAAAAAGTTTTCAACTTGTTTAAATTGACTTGAATTCATAGAGTCTAAGAAATCAGTGACTTCTTTTTTAGTGCAATCTGCAGCAACCCAAACATCATCTTCAGTATAAATTTTATCAATACATGATCCAACTAAATCAAATGATTGCTCCATCGGATTTTTTGTTGTATCATTTGGATCAAAGTTACTCTTAATAAACTCATTCAGAGATGGATATTTTAGTTCCATCATAAGATTATTATCTAATTTAATTTTATTAGAGTGTTCATCAGATTTTTTCACTTTAATATCATCAAGACTGATGTTGACATTCACTTGAGTTTTATTGTCATCAGGACATGTCAAATTAACAGATATGTCTTCACCCACAGATTTACCACGAATATTCAAAAAGAGATATTCAATGTCAAACGTAGGTAATGCTTCAACCTTTACACCCTTTGTTAAAACACAAGCACGAATCACAGCTTTAATGGCATTTGTAATTTGTTTTGTGTCCTCACTCTCTAGTGCTATGACAAGAAGTTTTTCTTCTTTGACTAGAAAAGGTCTATACTGTATTGTTTTTCCTGTTGATGGTAATTCAAGTTCATAACTTGGTGTTGCAATTTTTGGTAATGGCATAATAATCTATTCAGTAAGTTTATTTAGCAGGTTAGATTCAATCTGTAGTTGCTCCACTTGTGGATCTACTTAGTGATAGTCTATTGTCAAGTGCGTTTAAAAATCTTGGTATCACTCCAAGTGGTCTGTCCTCAATATAGTATCTTGAATATGCCATACCCACAGTACACTTCAATAATCCAGATGTATCATAAGAAACTGCCATGGAGTTTACACCGAGAGGAAAACAATTAACAAATTTATATGTCATTATCTTTGTTTTTCTAATCGAATCTAAATTCTTTTCAAACTTTGTTATTTCAAGATCTCCAAAGTAATCCTTTGGAAATTTAACTCGGTAATTATAATTTTCTTTTGTCACGTTTGTATCACCAGAGGTTGTTGTGTTTGAAATATAATTCATCCACGATTCAAAGAATCTAATCGGTAAGTATTGATCAGCATCGCAGTAAAAAGTTAAGTTTATTTGTTCATCATAACTTCTTCTATACACATGTCTTTCTCTTACACCAGTATAATTATTATTTAATTCTGCTGTTAAAAATCTTGATCCGGGTAATGAAGCTTCAGAACATAAGATATTTAATCTATTCTGATCTAGATTTAATCCTATCTCTTGTTGATATTGTCTAATTCCACTTTTCTGAAAAGAAACACTCACCTGAAAATGTGACGTGGTTGCTGGATTAAGCAACT
>CENX01213251.1_pt1 | contig 11283 bp, 14 predicted proteins | sample 361321 | NCBI WGS metagenome assembly CENX01 (sample SAMEA2619678, study PRJEB7988) | marine metagenome | isolation source: saline water (ENVO:00002010), including | reverse complement strand
ATAATCAAACTTGATGCCATAGATTCTACAAATTCTTTCTTGAAAAAGAAATTGAGTAATCAAAAAATTGATGATTTAACAATAGTTTATTCTAAAAATCAATTCAAGGGTAGAGGAAGAACAAATAAAGAATGGATTAGTGAGCCAAACAAAAATATAGCATTTAGCTTGTTCAAAAAATTTAAAACAAATGACCTAGAGCATTTATTTCTTCTCAATTTGATTGTTTCTATTTCAATATTAGATTTACTAAAAAAATTTAGTGTGAAAAATGCTAGTGTGAAATGGCCAAATGATATTATGGTGAAAAATAAAAAAATTTCTGGTATACTTATAGAAAGCAAAATCAAGAAAAACAATTCAATTTACTCTATAATTGGAATTGGTATAAATATTAATCAAGAAAAATTTCCAGATAATATGTCTGCAACTTCAATAATTAATGAAACTGGTAATTTTTCTGATGTAGATTTATTAGCAACTGAATTAGCAGATATTATTATATCAAATTTTAAAATTAACGAGTCAAACTCAATTTTTTTTTTAAAGGAATACAATAAGAAATTACACAATAAAAATCAAATTATCTATTTCCAAAATAAATTTACTGAAACAAAAGTTGGTAAAATTGTTAAAGTTGATTTAAGCGGAAATTTGATGGTAATGAATGAAAGAGGAAAGATTAAATATTTTAAGGAAAATGAAATTATTTTCAAGAAGATCGATTCCATTCTGTAAGAATTTCTATTTCTGCATCATTAATGTAATTTAATTCTTTCGCAACTTTAATCAGTGTTGAATAATTACTTAAACTAAAAAAATTAATATTTTCACTTTTTAAATTGGTTGTTGCGATATCAAGTTCGTAGGTAAAAATAGAAATCATTCCTAAAACTTTCATTCCGGTTTTTTTTAAAGCTTTTATTGCCTTTATACTACTATTTGAAGTGCTAATTAAATCTTCAATTACAAAAACATTTTTATTTTTTTCAATGTTGCCTTCAATTTGATTTTTTCTTCCGTGTCCCTTAGACTCAGGTCTTACGTATATAAAGGGTAATTTGAGTTTTTCAGCTACTAGTAATCCAATACCAATTGCTCCTGTTGCAACACCCGCTATAATATCGACTGATTGATTTTTCTGTAAAATTAAATTTGCAATTTCTTTTGCAACCAAATTTCTATAGGAAGGGAATGAAAGTAAAATTCTATTGTCACAATAAATTGGAGATATGATACCTGATGACCAAACAAATGGGTTATTAGGTTGAAGTTTAATCGCATTTATTTCTAATAGTAATTTTGCAATTTTAAAATTTAATTTATCTTCCAAACCATAATAACTTTTCTCAAAAATATTAATTTAGTTTTGTTTATTATAATGAAAACAGTTTTTTACAAAGAAAAATCAATTATAATTTCAAGTGATAAAAATGATTTGTCAGATTCCTTCGTGATAGAATCAAAAAATATTTTTTCATCCTTAACATTAGAGATATTGAAAAAAAAGAATGTAAAATCTATTGGAATATTATGTAAAAATCCAGAAAAATTTTTGTCAAATTTCCCGTTTCCAAAAATTGTTGCAGCTGGCGGTATTGTAATTAATGACCGAAAGGAAATATTATTTATTTTCAGAGATAAAAAATGGGACCTGCCCAAGGGGAAGGCTGAAAAAAACGAAAATATATCTCAAACTGCAATAAGAGAGGTTACTGAAGAAACTGGTATAAAAGATCTAATTATTGTTAAACCTAAGGATAAAACCTACCATATATTCAAAAGGGCAAAAAAAAACTATCTAAAAGAAACTTATTGGTTTGAAATGAAATCTAACTACGATAAAAATTTCACTCCTCAAACTAAAGAAGGTATTACAAGAGTAGAATGGATTTCTAAAGAAAAAATTCCTATGATTTTGAAAAATACTTATCAAAACATAAAACTTCTAATAAGCTAAATTTTCACAGAGCTCGGAACAAGATATTCGAAATCTGAATTATTCTTAATTAATTCTCTGACTAGTGATGAAGATATATGAGAATATTTATTTGAAGATGTAATAATTATTGTTTCAATTTCACCCAGATTTCTGTTGAACTCTGCCATATTATTTTCATATTCAAAATCAAGGATACTTCTAACGCCTCGAACAATATATTTTATTTCAAGTTTTTTGCATAGTTTATATGTTAAGTCATCATACGTTATCACTTTTACTTTTTGTTTTTTGTGAAAATATTTACTTACAAATTCGAGCCTTTGATTCTTAGAAAACATATATTTTTTTTCTGGGTTAGAGCCTATGGCTACAATAATTTCCTCAAAAATATCTAGAGATTTTTCAATGATTTCAATATGGCCAATTGTTATTGGATCAAATGATCCCGGAAAAATAGCTTTTTTTCTCATTTAATTAACTTTTGCCATAGCCTCATAAATAGTGCTTGTAAATAACTTGTCAATTGGTATACCTGCATGTATTGATTGTTGTGGTAAAATACTTTCTTTACTTAAACCAGGTACAGTATTTATTTCTAAAAAATAAAACTCATCATCTTTTAAAATAAATTCGCTGCGTGATAAACCTCTAATTTCTAAGGTTTTATATATTTTTCTTGCAATTTTTTCAAGCTTAATTTTTAAATTATTTTCAATGAGTGCTGGGGTTATTTCATCAGAATTACCTTCATATTTCGCTTGATAATCAAAAAAATCATTAGAAGTGATAATTTCTGTAATCGGAAGAACAACCATTCGGCCGTTGAACATTACCACACCAACAGAAAATTCTCTTCCTTCAACATGGGTTTCAACTAAGATATTTTCATCATATTCTTTTGCTTTTTCAATTGAATCAATTAAATCACTCTCTTTATAAGCTTTATAAACACCATAGCTGCTTCCAGAATTGCTAGCCTTTACAAAACAAGGTAGGCCAACTTTATCAATTATCTGCTTAATATCTAGTAAATCATTCTTGTTTAATGTGAATGACTTAGCAACTTTTACACCCATAGTTTTTAAAAAATCAATACATTTAATTTTATCAAAAGTAATTTCAGATTGACTTGAATTACTTCCTGTAATAGGTATATTTAGGTTTTCAAAGTAAGATTGAATTTTTCCATTTTCACCAGGATCTCCGTGAATTGCATTAAAGATGCAGTCAAATTTAACTTTTGGATGATCTTGAATAGTAAAGTTATTTTGATCAATTTTAAATTTTGTATTCTCTGAATTTAAATAATACCATTCCTTTTTAGTTATGTATATTTTATAACATTTAAAAATATTATTTAAATTTTTAAATGCTACTTCACCACTTTTTTCAGAAATTTGGTTTTCTGAAGAGTAACCACCCATAATAATTGCAATATTTTTTTTCATTTAATTACAAAACAAAAAACTATAGATTCCAAAGTTATTTATTATTTTTTAGTTTTGTTATCGATAAATCAATATGTTTTTAATTAGATATTTATTTAGCAAGTTATTTTTGAAAAATATTTTTTTCATTGCTGCATTTTTGGGGTTTTTATTGATTTTGCTCTTGATTTTTTTGAATGTATTCACAAGAAATAATCAGTCTATCGAGGTACCAAATTTAATTGGCAAATCTATCATTCAATTTGATAATAAATTATCAGAAATGGACTTAAAATATATGATCATTGATACAGCTAATTTTAATCCAAATTATGACATTGGATCTGTTCTTTTTCAGGAGCCGAATGCTGGTGACAGAGTAAAGGGAGGTAGGAAAGTGTATCTTACCCTAAACTCATCAGATTTCAAAGAAGTTAAAATACCTAAAATTACTGGCCTCACTTTACGACAAGCAAGAAATGTAATCGAATCACTAGGTTTTATTTTTGGAGAAATTGAATATGTTGATGATATAGCTTACAACGTTGTTATTTCTATTTCGTCTGATTCTCTTCAATTAGTTGAGGGAGATTTTTTAAAAAAAACTTCTACGATTGATTTTAAACTAGGCAATGGAAAAAAATAACTCATTATTTGAGCATTATTCATTTTTGGTTGATGAAGGTCAATCTCCTCTCAGAATTGATAAATATTTAATGAATTTCATTGAAAACGCTACACGGTCCAAAATTCAAGATGCTGCAAAAAATGACAGTATTTATGTGAACGGGATTACTGTTAAATCAAATTATAAAGTAAAACCAAATGATTTGATCAAAATCCTTTTTGAGTATCCCCCTCATGAAAATCTTTTAATACCTGAAAAAATGAGTCTTAATATCGTTTATGAAGATCATGATTTAGTAGTTATAAATAAACCTGCTGGTTTAGTGGTTCATCCTGGTCATGGTAATTATTCAGGAACCTTGGTAAATGGATTATTGTACCATTTTAAAAACCTTCCGATTAATTCATCTAATAGGCCAGGTCTGGTGCACAGACTAGATAAAGACACTAGTGGTTTATTAGTTGTTGCAAAAAACGATAATTCAATGGTTAAATTATCTAATCAATTTGCTAATAAAACTTCAAAAAGAGAATATTTAGCTCTTGTTTGGGGTGATTTAAAAAAAGATTTTGATACTATTGATAATTTTATAGGAAGAAATCCAAAAAACAGACTACAAAATATAGTAATTTCTGATGACAAGAATGTATTGATAGGTAAAAGAGCTATTACAAATTATGAGGTTATTTCTAGGTTTAATTACGTTTCTTTAGTTAAATGTATTTTAGAAACAGGAAGAACGCACCAAATAAGAGTTCACATGAAATCAATTGGTCATCCTCTTTTTAATGATGAAAGATATGGAGGAAATAAAATTTTAAAAGGAACAACATTTACAAAATATAAACAGTTTGTTGAAAATTGTTTTAAAATAATTCCGAGACAAGCATTACATGCAAAAACGCTTGGTTTTGTTCACCCTACTACACAGAAATATTTACAATTTGACAGTGATCTTCCTCCGGACTTCAATTTATGTCTCCAAAAATGGAAAAAATATTCTTTGAATTCAATGAACTAAAAATTTTTTTTAAAAAAAATCTTCTTTAATTTTGTTTTAAATTAATATAAATGAAAATCCTTTTATCCCCAGCTAAATCTCTTGATTTTAAGTCAAATTTACCTACTGAAAGCTATTCAAAACCTTGTTTTTTAGACGAAGCCAATCTCATAAATTCTGTTTTGAGGGTAAAAAAACCTGCAGAAATTTCTCAATTAATGCATATTTCTACCACACTCAGTGAGTTAAATTATGAAAGATTCCAACAATGGTCATCTGCTCCAAACAAAGAAAACTCAAGACAAGCAATTTATGCTTTCAGCGGAGATGTTTATAAAGGCATTGATTCGTATAGTATTAAAAATGACAAAATAGATTTCATGCAAAATAATGTTAGAATTCTCTCTGGACAATATGGATTACTCAAGCCATTGGACTTAATCCAGCCTCATAGATTAGAAATGGGTACAAAAATTTCCTTTAAAAATTATAAAAACTTATATGAATATTGGAAAAAACATGTTAGTTCGCAGCTTAACAAGGAATTATCTAAGGACGAACCAGTCGTTAATTTAGCGAGTAATGAGTATTTTAAAGTTATTGATTCCAAAGTTATTGATTCACCGATTTATTCTGTAAATTTTAAGCAATATAGGGATGATAATTATAAAACAATTGCAATATATTCCAAAAAGGCCAGGGGTTTAATGACCAGATTTATTGTTGATAATCATATAAAATCCATTAATGATCTTAAGTCATTTAACTACGATGGATATGTTTTTCATAAGGAACTTTCAAACGATAAGGATTTTATTTTTACGAGATAAATCTATTCATTAAATTTTTATTAAGTGTATTTTAAATTTTCATTAATGCAGATTATAGAAATTGTAATTGCAACTGTTTTTATTTTTTTATATGCAAAATTTAGTATATTTGAATTTGATTAGTATATGTTAAAGTCAATCATATGAGAAAAATATTACTTTTAAGTGCATTATTAGTTTCATCTATAATGTATTCACAATCAACTGTTTCAGATGGAGACTGGGGTACTGCATCTACCTGGTTTGATAACTCGGTACCTGCAGATACAGATAACGTAACTATTAGTCATGATATAGATATAGATAATGCTAGAACTTGTGCTAACCTTACAATAGATGCTGGTGCTAGATTAGATGTTGACGCAGCTCTCACTGTAACGGGTTCAGTATCAAACAATGGAACACTTAAAGTAAGATTAGCTGACATGTCTCATTCAGGAACTACTTTTACAAATTCTGGTGATATGACTATCTCCGCTGGAAAAGATTTAGTTTTAAGTAATGGTTCAGCAACACTTACCAACTCTGGTACTATTACAATATCATCGGGTAATACGGCATTTGGATCATTAATGTTGTCTGGAACTTACTCGAAATCTGGAAATGGAAAAATAATTTATAAAAGGTATATTGCAAATTCAACCTATTGGGATTTAATTGGTAGCCCAGTAACACTTCAGGATATTTTTGACTTTCAGGATGAAAATGCTGATATTGCTATTAACGGTTCTGCGATTGCCATTGGTACTTACACTAATACCTCAGAAGCATATAGTTCTAATGATGGGTGGACAAACTATACGACAACTACAATTGGTACTGCTGGTAACTTTGTTTCTGGTAAAGGCTATCAAATGGCTACAACTGGAGGATCTGTTGTGGAATTTACAGGATCTATGTCAACATCTAGCGTTTCTATTTCAGTAACAACAAACGAAGAGGGTACATCAAATCCTAATGACGGTACAAAATTCGAACTAATTGCAAATCCCTACCCATCATACTTAAGTGTAACATCATTTATAAATGCGCACAAGGATACTCAGATGCATGCTTCACACGCAGCGGTTTATGGTTGGGATGGAGCACAATACGATACTTACTCCCTTGCAGAACCTGGAAATGGTATTTCACCAGGTCAAGGATTCATGATTGGAGTTAGAGGTTCTGATGGTACTTCACAAACAATAACCTTTACAACTGCCATGCAAACTTCTTCAGGTTCTGGAGATTACAGTGAATATGATCAATTAGATGATAGAGCAGAATTATTTATTAATTTAAACCAAAATGGTTCCGACAAAGAAACTAAGTTGTTTTTCCTTGAGCAAGGATCCGATGGATTAGATGTTGGTTATGATGCAGCTACTATGGATTTAGGAAATTATGCCATATACAGTAGATTAGTTTCTGATGACGAAGGGGTAAATATGGATCATCAATCCATAGCTTACTCTGAAATGTGGGACAAGGTAATTCCTATTGGAGTTAGTGCCTTAGCTGGAGAAGAAATCAATTTAGGTATTTCTCACAGAACTACTCCTGCAGATTTAAATATTTATCTAGAAGATGTTTTTGCAGGAACAATGACAGATATCAAGGCTGGGGATTACACACTTACTCCATCAAGCGATATTAATGGCGTGGGTAGATTCTTTATTCACACGACTGCCGATACCATGAGTAATGGTGAAATATCAACTAGTATGTTAAATGCATATAAAGATCCAAATTCTAACCATATTACACTAGAAGGCTTAGCTACTCAATCAAATAATATAAAAGTTAGTTTATATAATATTCTTGGAAGAAAAGTACTAGATACTTCACTGGATAATAATATGAATACACAAACCATTTCAACACTTGGAATGGCAACTGGTATTTACGTTATTGAACTAGTTTCTGGAAACGATAGGCTTACTAAGAAACTTATAATTCAATAGTTATGAAGAAGAAGACAGGTATTACTAGGAAACAAGCAATAAAAAAGATGGGAAAATACGCAGCTTTAACTGCTATTGGAACCTTTACCATATTAAACCCTAAAAAAGCACAAGCTCAATCTAATGCGCCAGATCCTGGTAAATGGTAGGTTTTTTTAGTTTTATGGCATATATTTTGCTACTAATAACCTGTGAAAGCATATTTTTTTAACTATTTCCTCTTATTATTTTTTTTGGTTTCTTGTAAGAATCAAATCCAAGATAATATCCAAGTTATTTCTTTTGATGAGTTATACAATACAATAGATTTATCCTCTGACGGTACTTATGTTATTAATTTTTGGGCAACGTGGTGTTCACCATGCATCAAAGAGCTTCCTCATTTTGAATATGTTAATAATAAATACGACAGTGATAAAGTAAAAGTTATTCTAGTTAGTCTTGATTTGCCATATCACTATAATTCTAAGCTAGTTCCTTTTGTAAAAGTAAACAATATTCAATCCAAAGTGGTTCAACTAGCAGATAATGATTCATATTCATGGATGTCTGAAATATCCAAAGAATGGGATGGAGGAATTCCTGCCACTCTTATAATTAACAGTACTTCTCAAAAATTTTATCCAAAACCATTTGATAAAGATGAATTAATTTATGAAATTGAGGATATTATGAATAAAAATATATACCTAAATGGACTTGGATCAAGGTGAATGGTTATTGAAAGTTAACCAAACAATAAATTCAAAAATAATTGATGTCAGAACACCTCAAGAATTTGAAGAATTTCGAATACCAGATTCTGAAAATATTGATTTTTATGATCCACAAAACTTCATAAAAAAAATTACATTACTTGATAAAGATGCTTCCTACTTTTTATATTGCAAATCAGGTGTCAGGAGTCATAATTCTTGTATAATCATGCAAGATATGGGATTTGAAAATGTTTATAATCTTAAAGGAGGTATTTCTGAGTGGAATGGAAAAGTTTTGAAATGAGACAATTTTATATATTAATATTAGCCTTTTTTTTATATTCTTGTACTAAACAATTTCAATACATTACTGTTGAAGAATTCAACAGTTTTTTTGATAATGAATTTGAGCTCATTGATGTAAGAACAGCTGAGGAATTTCAATCTGGACATATTGTAGGTGCAATAAACATTGATTTTTTATCCCCAAATTTCATTGATGAAATTAAAGATATTGACTCTAATTTAAACTTAATAATATATTGTAGGACAGACAATAGAAGTAGTAAATCAGCAAAGATTTTAGTTGATCATAATTATAAGAATATTCATGTGATTAAGGGAGGTATTGAAGAATGGATTAGTCAGGGAAATACTATCAGTTTTTAATAATTTACCATATGGGTGAGGGATAATGTTTATTTTCTGTAAGTTCTTTTAGTTTATTAATGCTTTCTTTCTTGTCTTCAATATAAGTTATCCCAAACCACTTACTTAAAGAATTTATTACATCAATATCAATATTATTTGATTTTGAATACTCTTTGATAGCAAAGGGTAGATATATTTCATCTTTTTCAATATTTTTTAACTCCTTAACACATTTTATGATGTAGTTTTCTAAGAAAATAAAAAAATCATTTTTACAAATCCAAAAATTCATAGAAACTAGATCATCATTTTTAAGAGATTTTCCAGAACTAGAGTCAATAATTATATTATTTTCTTGTTTTATTTTAAGGAATTCATTAATTGAAACCAGCTTATTATTTTCAACTTTACAAACACCTCTAGAAACTGATCCAAATTTTGATAAGGTTTCAGATAATTTATAACAAACAAGCCCGAAATTTTTATTATATTCTTTTTTATTCATGTATTCAAATGCATTTTTATAGGAATTATATCCATAAAAATCATCAGCATTAATAATAGCAAAATCCTCACTAATATAATTTTTAACACACCAAATAGCGTGGGCAGTACCCCATGGTTTTATTCTTTTATAATTTTTATTACAAATTTCAGGTAAATTAGTAACTTCTTGAACAACAATAGTTATTTTAATATGTTTGGGTAATCTCTTTGTAAAATATTCTTTTAAATACTCTTCATTTTCTTTTCTTGTCACAAAAACAATGTGATTAAATCCAGCTTTCACAGCATCATAGATACCAAACTCCATTAAAAATTCATTGCATGGCCCAAGCTCATCAAATTGCTTTAATTTACCATACCTTGATCCACTTCCTGCGGCCATTATAACTAATACCATAGAATCAAAATATTTTATTTACTAATTCAATTACTTTTTTATTATCATTATAAGTCAATTCATAAAAGTTCGAGTTATGAATCCATTCATAAAACTTTTTAGAGTTATTGTAAACTTCTGACAGCCAACTGTCTGGTAATAATTTGTGTAATGCTTTTCCTTTTGTTGATTTTGAAATATTATTTTTTAAATTTTTCCCATATTTAACATCAATTATATAATTACAATTATGAGAATTGGATTTATCGTCAATATCAACAGTAAAATATTTAAATTTGCCTTTACTTTCATCAACTAAATATTCCTTTTTATTTATAAAATCTTTCGATAGTTTATTTGCATATTTATAGAATCCTTGCTTAACAGAAATTGCAGCAGGAAATTTATAATGTTTCATGTTATTGGATATTGGGCTAAAGTCATCAGCAACTAATGAGAATCCATTTGAAGAAAGAATTAATGCAAGTGAGCTTTTCCCAGAACCAGATTCACCAGTTAACATTATTGATTTATTTCCTTTGTGCAGAGTAGAACCGTGGAAAACACCAATCCAATCATGCTCTTTTTTATTATAAAAATAAGACATCATCTCCATTGAAACCTTTCCTTGAAGTTCATGCATTTGATTTTTACTGTAGTTGCCAACATGCTTATCATCAATATAAAAGCTTATGAATTCTTTTTTTCTAAAGAATTTAAAATTTTTTTTAGCAGAACATTTGCTCTCAAGATGCTCAAACTTTGGATGAACCAATTCAAGCATTCTTTTATTTTCAAAACTAAATTTTAAGACTCTATTATTGAATTTATAGTTTTTGTTAATTCTAAACTTTGTTTCTTTTAATTTTGGAGAATTATGCTGATTTTTTTTCAATGGTTTTAATAATTCATCAAGAAGATTATTAATTTCAATCTTAATTTTAGATGAGTTTTTTGAAAAATAAGCTGTATTTTGAAGATTATTTCTTCTTATTATTTCATTTTGTAATAATTTATAAATCGAATGATTACATATTAGATATTTATTTGATTCTTTAAACCAAAATAGATATTCTTTCTTATCAATTTCTTCAACTATGTAAATAATACTCATATTTGAATCTTATATGAAACAAATTTAAACAAAAAAAAACCCTCACAAGGAGGGTTTTTTTTGTACGTAAAAATCTTTTACTTTCCTTTAAGGAATGGAAGACCAGTTTTTGTGTTTTCTACTACAGATTTACCAGCTGGTATGTCGCATGCATTAGATTTAGC
>CENX01210399.1_pt1 | contig 11335 bp, 11 predicted proteins | sample 361321 | NCBI WGS metagenome assembly CENX01 (sample SAMEA2619678, study PRJEB7988) | marine metagenome | isolation source: saline water (ENVO:00002010), including | reverse complement strand
AATTATCAAATTATCAAATTATCAGACTGCGGGCTGTTTTGACGAGCTATCTTGATTAGAAAGCCGTTATATAGGTCGCTGAGGGTTTGTATTTGACCTGCTTTCGCTAGTTTTTCTTGTTGTTTTTGCCTATCGTTTTTAAATTATTGATTTTATTATATTTTTTTCTATATTTTGGTTTGCGGTGACACGGTATAGTCTCTATAATCCGCCGACTAAGCACGATGACTGCATGGCTTAATAGACTTAATAGTGCTGTATTTTTTTTGTAAGCTATTGTATTTATTTGAAATATTGGAGATTTTTTTCATGGGTGTAGAGCGCACATTTTCAATTGTTAAACCTAATGCCGTCGCAAAGAATGTGATTGGCGAAATTTATGCCCGTTTCGAACAGGCTGGACTCAAGATCGTTGCCTCTAAAATGCTGCATTTAACGGCTGAAAAAGCCGGTGGTTTTTATGCGGAGCACGAAGCCAGACCATTTTATAATGACTTAGTCAGTTTTATGACTTCGGGCCCTGTGATGGTGCAAGTGCTTGAAGGTGAAAATGCCATTTTACTTAATCGCGAAATTATGGGGGCTACTAACCCTGAAGAAGCAGCATCAGGGACGATTCGCGCTGACTTTGCCGATTCTATTGATGCCAATGCGGTGCACGGTTCTGATTCAGCTGAGTCAGCTGCTCGAGAAATTGCTTACTTTTTTAGCGCTGACGAAATTTGTCCTCGCTAAATTCTTTTTAATAACGCAACACCTTTATCGTACTATGATGACAAGACTTGTTAATAACAGTACTGAAATCGCTCGGTATAATTTGCTGGGTATGACGCAGTCACGATTGACGGATTTTCTGCTATCCATCGGTGAGAAGTCCTTTCGTGCTAAACAAATCATGAAATGGATTCACCATTGTGGTGTTGACGATTTTGCTTTAATGACTGACCTCAGCAAAGCGCTTAGAGAAAAGTTAATAGCGATAGCAGAGATCAGGCCTCCAGAAATCGTCAGTCAACAAGATTCAAATGATGGTACTCGAAAATGGGTCTTAAGAGTGACCAGCGGCAGTTGTATCGAGGCGGTTTATATTCCTGAAAAGGGGCGAGGAACGCTGTGTGTTTCTTCGCAAGTGGGCTGCAGCTTAGATTGCAGTTTTTGCTCTACGGGTAAGCAAGGTTTTCAGCGGGATTTGACTGCGGCAGAAATTATTGGTCAGGTGTGGTTAGCTGTAAAGTCCTTTGATGGTTTTAAAGCGCATCAAAAAGTTGACAAGAAAAATGGGCAAATCATTAATGCCGATAAGCCTAAAGTCACTAATATAGTGATGATGGGAATGGGTGAACCACTGCTAAATTTTGATAATGTCGTCGATGGCATGAACCTAATGATGGATGATTTGGCCTATGGCTTGTCAAAGCGCCGAGTGACTTTAAGCACCTCTGGTATCGTGCCGATGCTGGATAAATTAGGGGCTGTCAGTGACTGCTCATTGGCGATTTCCCTGCATGCTCCTAATGATGAGCTACGTAGTCAACTGGTACCGATTAATAAGAAGTACCCGATTGCGATGTTGCTTGAGTCCAGCCTACGCTATATTAATGGCTTGTCGGATAACAAACGAGTCATTACGATCGAATATACTTTGATTGATAAAGTAAACGATACGCTGCCTTTGGCACATGAATTGGTTGCCTTGTTGCGTGACGTCCCCTGTAAGATTAATCTTATCCCTTTTAACCCATTCCCACTTTCAGATTATCAGCGACCTAGCAATAATCGAGTGAAAGCATTTCAACGTGTACTTAACGAAGCAGGCTTTATTGCAACTGTTAGAACCACACGGGGTGATGATATTGATGCGGCTTGTGGGCAATTAGTCGGACAAGTGGCTGATCGAACTAAGCGAAAACAACGATATTTATCGAACCAAAATAGTAATAAAGAGCAGTCGGTTCGTATTGTCAACGGTTTGCAATAGCAGGCTAAATTCAGTGACCTGATTTTGAGGCAAGTTACTCAATGAGTTGTGAAGTTTTCATACAGAGCCTGGCCTCCACCAACGTTTATTGATAATTGAGTTATTGATGGAGAACGCCCCTAATACCGAAAAAGCTCCTGTTTCGATGCTAAGTCAAGCACGTATAGCTGCTGGCTTATCATTACAGCAATTGGCCGATGTAACGAGAATTCCTTCTCGCTACTTACAAGCTTTAGAATCTCATGATTATGATCACTTTCCTTCGAATTTATTCGCTATTGGCTATCTGCGAAATTGCGCTGAGTTATTAGATGTCGATAGCAACTCGTTACTTGACGACTACGATATTGAGAAACTGCAAAAAGCGTCGAAAACCATAAGCATAGCTGAACATACGGAAACTAGTCGAAGATATTTTTTTAATTTAGAAAAGTATCAGCTGAAATGGCTATTATGCTCTTTTGTCGCTGCATTTGTGGTTATACTGACAATTTTTCTTTTTCTTGTTGGTCAAAATTTCCAACATAACGATGAACTGGTTGATCATCGTGAGCAGTACCTGGCCAAATCAGTATTTACGGATGGTGAATCTATAATTGAGTCAGCTGATCTTATTGCCAGTGAGCGTGCTGCCGTCAAGCCAGAGAGGCCGAAAGATACTTTCGCCCAAAGCAAGAATACGCTAATGGATGAGTTGATAGCTATTGAGTCAAGCCTTGCTACTGATCAAGACTCTGCGCTAATTGAGCTTCGATTTAAGGGCATAAGTTGGGTTGATTTAACCGATGCAAGGGGTCAGCGAGTGTATCGCGACCTGGCTAAAAAAGGATCAAATCTGGCGTTTTTTGTGGAGGTGCCCCTCGAGTTGCTATTAGGCGATGCTCGACAAGTAGAGGTGTTTTTAAATAGAGAGCCTTTTGCTATTGAGAGCTATCGAGATGATAATAGCGTACGTTTGACGATTGGCACGCCTTAGGGTCTTCTGTTGGTAAAAAAGATGAAAGCAATACAAGCTGTTCGTGGCATGAGAGATATTACGCCTGAGGAGTCAGGTCGGTGGGCGATTATTGAGCAATCAATAGCCAATATTTTTAGTCGCTATGGATATAGAGAAATACGTATGCCTTTGGTGGAGACAACCGCTCTGTTTCATCGCTCTATAGGTGAGGTCACCGACATTGTTGAGAAGGAAATGTATACCTTTCCTGATCGCAACGATGAGTCTTTAGCACTGCGCCCTGAAGGTACAGCAGGATGTGTTCGAGCAGTTATAGAAAATGGTTTGCTCAATGTTCCACAAAAGCTTTGGTACTGCGGACCAATGTTTCGCTATGAAAAACCTCAAAAGGGACGCCATCGTCAGTTTCATCAAGTGGGGGCTGAGGTTTTCGGTTATGCTGATGTTAATGTTGAAGCTGAAATGATTTTGTTGAATCAGCGCTTTTGGAATGACCTAGGCGTTTTGGATAATGTTAATTTAGAATTAAATAATATTGGCGACTCCGAAGCTAGAGCCCATTTTAAGCAGGCGTTAGTTAGCTATCTTTCTGCCCATACTGCTTCATTAGATGCCGACAGTGTTAGACGTTTAGAGTCGAATCCACTTCGTATATTAGACAGTAAAAACAACGGCACGCAGAGTTTATTGAATGATGCGCCAAAAATGGTTGATTATTTGTCAACGGGTTCTGTTGAGCGTTTGGAGAAATTAACTAGCATTTTGCAGAAGCAGGGCGTTAAAGTTAAGCATAATCAGCGATTAGTTAGGGGCTTAGATTATTATAATGACACGGTTTTTGAGTGGGTGAGTGATGATCTAGGTGCGCAGGGCACAGTCTGTGGTGGCGGTCGATATGACAAATTGGTCGAGCAGTTAGGCGGCAAACCAACTCCAGCAATCGGATTTGCTATGGGCTTAGAGCGCTTGTATTTGTTGCTTGAGGCAAATCAATTCAAGAGCTTGCATGACCATCATCGTCCTGATGCTTACATAATTGTGGCAGCGCCAAACTACCAAGAGTATGCGTTTCAATTGTCCGAGAAAATACGTAATGCCTTGCCTGATTTTGCCGTTATGCAAAATTTGGCGGCAACGAGCATGAAGAGTCAGTTTAAAAAAGCTGATAAGAGCGGGGCCAAATATGCACTGGTTATTGGCGAGGACGAAGTGGCAAATCAAACAGTGAGTCTCAAACATCTCCAGACAGGTGAGCAGTTTAGCTTCGGTACGGCCGATGATCTAGCTTCGCTTTTCAAGCATTTAGATACAAGTGATTAAAATCCATTTTTTAGGAGAGTAATGTTGGACACATATAGCGATGAAGAGCAAATAGATAGACTTAAACAGTGGTGGCAAGAAAATGGCGTTTCACTATTAACCTCGATTGTCATTGCCCTAGCAGCTATTTTCGGCTGGCGTAGTTGGCAAGATAATCAACAAACTAATATTGATGCCGCTTCTGTAGCCTACCAGAATTTGCTGGAGTCGGTTGCTTCATTAGAGAATAATGCGGATGATATTCAAATAGCTAGTGCAATTTTTAACGCGGAGTCGCTTAAGAAGCAAAATGATCAGTCGGCCTATGCGCATTTCGCCGCATTTTTTAAAGCCAGACAAGCTGTTCTCGATGAAGATTATGTCACTGCTGAAGAGGAGCTAAATTGGGTATTGGCTCATAAACCCAGTTCTCAGTTAAAAGCCATTGCACAATTAAGGTTGGCCAAGGTCTTAGTAGCGAAAGGCGACTCTGCGGCAGCGCTCGCGTTGTTGGTGGAAGGTGACGATGAAGTTATGAACTATACAAAAGCTGAATTAAAGGGCGATATACTGCTTCATGATAAAGACTTTCTCGCAGCGGTTGAAGCCTTCGAGCAGGCACAAAGCTTGGCTAGTACACTACAGATTCAAGTGTCTCAGACTTTAGAGCTAAAGTTAAATTATGCAAAGAGTTTTTTATAAACAGCGTCTTATTAGCGATAAATTATCTTGAGGGAAGTTCGCTTGTCTACATTAAATCGTTATTTTATTAGTCGTAAATTTGACTGTCTATTAGTTGGATTGGCTTTATGCCTGTTGGCTGCCTGTGGGGGGCAAAAAGATGATTTAGGCGATACTAGCAAGCCGCTGCCATTAACTGAATTCAATGAGAAGGTTGTCGTAGATAAAATTTGGTCCGCAAAGGTGGGCTCTGGTCAAGGTGGCCTCTATCATCGCTTAACTCTTGGGTATGATGAGCGAAGCATTTTTATTGCTGAAGTAGGTGGCTTAGTCGCACGTTATGACTTGGATGGTACACTTCTCTGGCGAAGCAAGTTCTCTAAATTAGCAGCGGGTGTTGGTGTTGGGCAGGGTTTGGCGATGGTGGCCGATGTTGACGGCATTGTTATTGCCATCAATGCGGATAATGGCGAGGAGTTGTGGCGGATTGACGTTGAAAGTGAAGTGCTTGCCGCCCCCCAGGTTGCTAATGACACAGTAGTCGTTCAGGCCTACGATGGTCGACTTATCGGCCTTGATAAAGATAGCGGCGATCAGCGTTGGGTCTATTCAATTGATCCCCCAATACTAACTTTACGAGGGACAGCAACACCAATCATTGATGAGGGTGTAGTTTATACAGGGTTTTCAAATGGTAAGTTAACCGCTATTGATATTAAGAATGGCAACTTAATATGGGGTAAGTTAATCGCTATTGCTAAGGGTCAGGCTGAGTTAGATAGGATTGTTGACGTTGATGCCTCACCACTGCTTGAAGATTCGAACGTCTATGCAGCTAGTTATAATGGTTATCTTTTTGCTTTTTTAAAAGCCAGCGGACGTCCACTGTGGCGATTTGAAATTTCTACTTACCGTCAGCTTGCTGAAGGCTTCCAAAATGTTTATGCAGTTGATCAAAAAGGACACGTGTTTGCAGTCAAAGCTAGTAATGGTGAGTTGAAGTGGGAGCAAACAGCGTTTATCAATCGTCAGCTAAGTGCGCCGATTGTGTATGCAGGTTTTGTATTGGTGGCGGATAATCAGGGTTATCTGCATGTTATGTCGCAACTTGATGGCAGCGTCATTGGTCGAGAAAGAATTGCGCGTGACGGCGTTAGGGCGCCAATGATTAGTATCAATCAAACACTGTACATCTATTCTGATAAAGGAAAGTTGTCTGCCCTTAAATTAGATAATCTCTAGTGAATAACCATGCGCTATTTCTGAATGGCGTAATTACTACTGTTTAGGCAACTTACCTTATGTTACCTGTAATCGCACTTGTTGGCCGTCCAAATGTCGGCAAGTCAACTTTATTTAACCGTTTAACTCGAAGTCGTGATGCCTTGGTTGCTGATTACGAGGGTTTGACTCGTGATCGAAAATACGGTGAGGCAGTAGTTGACGAACTGCGTTTTATTGTCATCGATACCGGTGGCTTAAGCGGCCTTGAGCAGGGTATCGACGGTGCCATGGCGCAGCAATCGCTGGCCGCTATTGAAGAAGCTGATGAAGTGGTTTTGCTCGTTGATGCTAAAGCGGGGTTGATGCCTGCGGATGAAGCTATCGCGAAAGAGATCAGGCAGCGCGGTAAGCCATTTACCTTAGTGGCGAATAAAATTGATGGCATGGACGAAACAACAGCGGGGGAGTTTTATGCCTTGGGGGTTGACCGAGTCTTCCCTGTCACCGCGACGCATGGTCGAGGGGTTAGGCAATTAGTTGACTCTCTGGCTGAGCGATTTCCTGAGCAGCAAAGTTCTATTGATCTAGCTAAGTCTAAAATTACTCGAATAGCGATTGTCGGAAGGCCAAATGTCGGTAAGTCGACGTTGGTCAATAGAATGCTTGGCGAAGATAGGGTTGTGGTGTTTGATCACCCAGGCACGACACGCGACAGTATTTACATTGATTATGAACGAGTGGATAAGCATGGTGAGTCTAGCCCTTACATGTTGATCGATACGGCAGGGGTTCGTCGCCGAAAAAATGTAGCTGAGGCGGTAGAAAAGTTTTCAATTTTAAAAACCTTACAGGCAATTTCTGATGCGCAAGTGACCGTTCTGGTGGTTGATGCCAGTGAAGGCTTGGTTGATCAAGACCTGCATATGATGAGCCATATAGTGAATGCGGGTCGCGCTTTGGTCATAGCGATTAACAAATGGGATGGTCTCGACAGCGACTATAAAAAAGGGATTAAGGAAGAATTAGAGCGACGTTTGGCGTTTAATGACTTTGCTGAAATCCGTTTCATTTCAGCCCTACATGGTACCGGTGTTGGAGAGCTTTATCAGTCGGTTGATACGGCTTATAAGGCCGCAACTCAGAAGCTGTCTACCAATGAGTTGACTAAAATTTTAGAAAAAGCGGTGTTTGATCATGCGCCTCCCCTAGTTGCTGGGCGTAGAATTAAATTGCGTTATGCCCATGCTGGCGGTCAGAATCCGCCTCTCATCGTGATTCATGGTAATCAGACCGATGCAGTACCAAAGCACTATACGCGGTATTTAGAAAAAACCTTTCGTAAGACCTTAAAGCTTTTTGGTACACCGATACGGGTTGAATATCGCACTGGTGATAATCCTTACGCAGGGAAAAAGAATAAATTAACCGCTCGCCAGGTCAGTAAGCGTCGACGAATGATGAAGCATGTCAGTAAGAAAAAATAAGCTGTTTTAGAATTTTGGTAATAATATTAGCAAGCCGATAGCTAGTGCGGTCAAACTACTGATTAAAACAGCGCCAGCAGCGATATCCTTAGTTTTTTTAATTCCTATGGAATACGCTCCACTTACCTCATCAGCGAGCGCTTCCATTGCGGTATTAAATGCCTCGCTAGTCCATACCAAGCCAATCGCAAAAATGAGTAAGCTGCCCTCAATTGCTGTGATATTTAGTCGGCTAGCAATAATGATGATCGCTAATGTTGCGATGATATGAAGCCAGGCGTTATGCTCTTCTTTAACAACTATCATGACGCCATTGATGGCGGTTTTAATACTTTTAATTCGCGCTTTAATACTAAATCGCTCCTGTCTTTTGCCCATTGTATTTTCCCTCTATTTGAACTGGTTTTCGCAATGCGTATAGATTAAAAGCGCCAAATTTAGTCGGTTATGATTCTTTCGTCATTGCAGATTATGTTGCTCCATGGCAACCTAGATCGATTTTTGATAATTAAATCATAGGTGTCAATTATGGGTCCATTATCAGGTGTTCGTGTTGTTGAGGTTGCAGGCATAGGTCCTGCGCCCTTTGCTTGTATGTTGCTTGCCGATATGGGTGCAGAGGTGATCCGTATTGATCGTGCCACTGGAGGTGTTGCTTTTGGCGCAAATCCGGCTGATTTAATGAACCGTGGACGCCAATCGATTATTTTGAACTTAAAAACGATTGCTGGTATCGATGCGGCTAAAAAGTTAATTAACTCGGCCGATGTGGTGATAGAGGGTTTTCGGCCCGGGGTGATGGAGAAATTAGGCTTAGGACCTGAGGTTTTTACCAGTAGTAATGCCAAGCTGGTTTATGGACGAATGACGGGTTGGGGGCAGCAAGGCCCTTTATCACAGGCCGCAGGCCACGATATCAATTATATTGCCCTGACGGGTGCATTAGATGCCATTGGTACGGCTAGCTCAGGCCCTGTTCCACCGCTAAATTTATTGGGTGATTTTGGCGGTGGCTCGCTTTATTTAGTTGTGGGTGTGCTGGCTGCTCTGCATGCGGCAAAGCAGTCCGGTGAAGGGCAGGTAGTCGATGCGGCGATTGTAGATGGTACTACTTCATTGATGTCATTTTTACACAGCTGTCGTGCAGTGGGCTTTTGGAGTGATGAGCGCGAATCTAATATGCTAGATGGTGGTGCTTATTTTTATGGCGTATATCGTTGCGCTGATGATCTCTATGTATCTATTGGTTCGATTGAACCGCAGTTTTATGCTTTGTTAGTTGAAAAAATGGGTTTAACGCAAGACCAGTTACCGATTGATGCGCAACTGGATAAGACTCGTTGGCCTGAATTGAAGGTGGTATTAGCTGAGCAATTTGCCAAAAAAACGCGTGCTCAATGGTGCGAAATAATGGAGGGCAGTGACGTATGTTTTGCGCCAGTATTGTCAGCAGCTGAGGCGATTAAGCATCCTCATAATATTGAACGTGATGCTTATATAGAGCGTGATGGTGTAATTCATTCGGCCCCAGCGCCTCGCTTTAGTAAAACTCCCAGTCAGTTGGCGCCGGCTCCGGTAGCTATTGGTCAGCATACGAAAGATATCCTTACGAGTTTGGGTTTTTCTACTGAGGCTATTCAAGTGATGATAGATGCTGGCGACGCTGGCGGAATTCAATAAATATTTAACGATTAAAAAGAAAAGAGATTTTCATGAGTACAGTTGATGTTTTTAATCAAATCGTCCAACAACGACGTTCAGTTCGCGCATTTAAAAAGCAAGCAATTGATGAGCAAACCTTACGTTCAATTTTTAGTACAGCTTTGGGTGCGCCATCTAACTGTAATACCCAGCCCTGGTTATCGGCAGTAGTATCTGGCGAGTTGATTGAAACGTTACGAGAGCAAGTCCCCGCAGGGGTAATGCAGGGTGAAATGAGCATGGATTTCCCTTATGCCGGCAAGTACGATGGCATATACCGTGAGCGTCAAATTGCAGCGGCTAATTCATTGTATAGCGCGCTAGGGATTGATCGTGAAGATAAGTCCGCTAGAGATGTACAGTTTTTTAAGAACTTTACTTTTTTTGGTGCGCCACATGTGGTGTTTCTTTTTTTACCGGCTTGTTTCGTCACTGAGGATAATACCGGTATTAGAGAAGCAGCAGATCTCGGGATGTATGCACAGACCCTAATGCTGTCGATGACGGCGCATGGTGTGGGTAGTTGTCCACAAACAGCGCTGAGCTTTATTGCAGATCGGTTAAGAAAAACCTTGGAAATTAGTGAAGATTATAAATTAATGTTCGGCATTTCCTTTGGTTATCCCGATGAGGGGCATGCTTCTTCTCATGCGCTGACCGACCGCGCCGAGCTTGATTCATTGGTGCGATTTTACTCTTAATTGGGTAAAGCATCAGTTTATTTGCTTATCAAAACAAATAGTAATATTTAAATTAAAGCACAGCGTGTGGTTGCGCGTTAGAATTCATAACTTATACATTTAGAGGTGAAGCTATGTCATTAGAAAGCGGGTCAGCAACTGACCAACAAGTCGAGGTATTAAGTCAAAAATTCACTCTCGGCTTTACATATACACGATCTACAGGTCCAGTTGTTGGTCGATTTTTAAGTTCACTACGTGATGGTAAGATGGTTGGAGTCAAAGGTTCTGATGGCCGCGTCATAGTTCCGCCAGTGGAATATGACCCAGTGACAGCTGAGGCGCTCACAGAGTTTGTTGACGTGGCAGATACGGGCAAAGTAGTCAATTGGTGTTGGGTCGCAGAACCTACTGAGCATCACCCGTTAAGCCATCCTTTTGCTTGGGGTATGGTCAAGCTTGATGGTGCTGATACACCGATATTGCATGCGATTGATACGCAAGGTGACGCCACTCAAATGGCAACGGGTATGAAGGTGAGAGTTCGTTGGCTTGATCAAGCTCAGGGTAATATAAAAGATATCGTGTGTTTTGAACCCGGTGAGAGTAGTTCGGGCAATGTCCCCGAGCATGATTTCGAAGAACCTGTCGTCATGATGGATGCGCCTACCTATTTAGATTACAACTACACAGCCGGAAATGCCACAGCTCGTTACTTGCACCAGATTCGCAAAGGTAAGATTGTGGGCCAAAAAGCACCCGGCGGTGACTTTGTTTATGTCCCCCCTAGAGGCTCTTGTCCTGCTACTGGTGTCGCAACGACCGAAGAAGTGGAATGTGCGGATGTTGCGACAGTTGAGTCGTTTACTATTGTTCACATACCCATTCCAGGTAATCCTATCAAGCCACCTTATGTGGTTGCTAATTTGCTTGCAGATGGTGCCGATGTCTCGTTCATTCATTTGTTGAGTGAAGTTGATAATGACGCTGTGAAAATAGGTATGCGAGTTAAAGCGGTTTGGAAGCCAGAAGAGGAATGGAGTTATGCTATGGATAATATTCGCTATTGGAAACCGTTAGAAAATGAATCAGATAAGGGAGGAAAATAAGATGCAAGATGTTGCCATTGTTTCCTTTGTACAAAGTGATTGTGTGCGTCATGCAGGCGCACAAAATGAAGTTGAATTAATTATGCCTGTGGTGCAAGCGGCATTAAAAGAGGCGGGTTTAATTAGCGTACAAGACGTTGATTTCACTTGCTCAGGCAGTTGTGATTATCAGCAGGGCGCTGCATTTGCTTTTGTTGCCGGCGTCGATGCCTTGGGTGCAG